>OLOM01001031.1_pt1 | contig 20010 bp, 18 predicted proteins | sample 1672531 | NCBI WGS metagenome assembly OLOM01 (sample SAMEA3136696, study PRJEB25190) | human gut metagenome | reverse complement strand
CCACACCACGCCGAGAACCGCGGAGAGAGCCACGGCCACGCCCGCGAGTGCCTGGATGGTGTAGGTCATGACCGAGGGGTCCACGTAGGCAAGGGCGGGGCGCGTGAGCGCGAGCCAGCAGCAGGCGAGGACGGGCAGGGCAAAGGTGGCGTCCAACAGGTGGAGCGCGGCGTGGCGGGTGAGGCGATGCATGCGGTGACCCTTCATGAAAACTGCCGTCGGCGCGGGTGCCGGCGGCAGATGGCATTCAGCTGGGGTTAAGTATAGGGCAGCATGCGGGTCGATAGCTCTGCGTGAGAGTGAACGGCGTGCCTAGGCCGGGGTACTGGTAGGAAACCTGACAAAGCGGGGGGGGGAGCTTGTAGGCAGTGGGAGGGAAGATAACTACGCCGAGCGCACCTAACCTGGCCCTGTAGGGGCTCGATTAAGGTGCGTTCGGCGCGAGCGCTCGGACGACTGGCGCTTTGACGTGGACAAGAAGGGTGTTATCGAGCGCGTGCGCGTGGGCGGCGTACGGGGCCCTGGTCTCAGTCATGCGCGCCGCCTCTCCGCGACGGCCGGTCACCGCGATCCTGGCGCCCCGGGCGTCCCAGCTGAGCGGCAGCCTGCCCTTCGACCAGTGCTCGACGGTCGACGGGGCGACGCCCACGAGCTCGGCGGCCTGGCTGGACGAGAAGCCTGGCGAGAGAGCCTCCAGCGCCTCCTCGATCTTCTCCCTGTCGTACATGCGGACTCCAATCCGACCATCGCTGGATGGTCCAGCTTTTAGTCCGCAGTCCCAACGGAAAATGAGTCTCTAACTGAGAACGGCACCCGTCTTTGCGGATCCCACTTGCTTGGCATAACGAGCAAGGAGTCTTCCGCCGTTCTCGTGAATCATCGGCTCCCACGCCGCACGCCTACGCTCCAAATCTTCCTCGCTCACCTCAAGCTCAATGAGGTTGCGGCTCAGGTCAATGTGGATGATGTCACCATCCTCCACAAGCGCAATGGGCGCGCCGTCGAGCGCCTCGGGGCACAGGTAGCCAACGGACAGACCACCCGAGGCACCAGAGAAGCGACCATCGGTGATCACGGCAGAGTTGGGAATACCCTTCATGATCTCCGTCACGCGGTGAAGCTCCTTCATACCCGGCCCGCCCTTTGAGCCCTCGTAGCGCACGACAACGCCCGTACCAGCAGCGATGCGGTGCTCGTTATAGGCTGCAAACGCCTCGTCCTCAGAGTTGAACACCATGGCAGGGCCGCTCCACACGTGCTGGTTGGCCGGAACGGCGCTCGTCTTGACCAACGCTCCCTCCGGGGCCAGGTTGCCATAGAGAACCTGGATGCCGTTGGCAACCGAGGCCGGATCGTCCTGCGTCCTGATAACCGAACGATCAACGGGGATGCCGCCTGCAAGCTCGCTGGCCATGGTCTTGCCGCTTACCGTCATGACGCTCGTGTCGAGACTCGCCTCGATGGTCTTGAGAACCGCCGGAATGCCACCCGCCTTGTACAGGTTGATGCACGAGATATCCCCGTTGGGCACCACGTTACAGACCACGGGCGTGTGCGAGGTGGTCTGGGCCACCTTTGCCCACGTGCACTCAAGGCCCAGTTCGTCGGCCAGGGCCGGCAGGTGAATGAGCGCATTCAGCGACCCACCAATGGAGGCAAGCAGTGCCACTGCGTTGTCGAGCGCAGCCTGCGTCATGATGTCGCTGGGCTTAATGTTCCTGCGCACCAGGTCAACAACCGCGGCGCCCGTACGCCTGGCAGAGAAGCGGCGCTGACTCGTGGAAGAGGGCCACAGCGCTCCATAGGGAAGCATCATGCCAAGACCCTCGCAGAGGCAGCCCATGGTATTGGCCGTACCCAAGAACGGGCAGATGCCGGGACCCGTGTAGTAACGAAGCGTCCCCTCGATGACCTCGCGCTCGGTGGCCTCTCCCGCCAGGAAGCGAGCGCGCAGGGCCTTGGATTCGGACGGCTTGATCTCGTCATAGCAGGGGCCTGCGGTAACGATGGCGGCGGGCAGGTCGATGCGCGCCGCGGCCATGAGCATGCCGGGGATAATCTTGTCACAGCTACCCATATAGACAACGCCGTCAAAGCACCCCTCGCCCACGATCATGGCCTCGCACGAGTCCGTGATAAGGTCGCGGTGGGGCAGGCAGTAGCGCATGCCTGCATGGCCCTGCGCCACGCCATCACACATGCCAATGGTGTTGAACTCAATGGGTTCGCCGCCAGCCTCCAAGATTCCCTTCTTGACCTCGGCGGCAAGCTGCCGCAGCGGCTCGTGGCCGGGGCAGAGCTCATTCCAGCTGTTGGCAATGGCAATGAGTGGCTTGTTCGGATTCTCGAGAGAGTCAATGGATACACCCGCCGCCGCAAGGTGAGCCTTAGAGATGGCCCTCTGGAAGGGCTCCAACTTGTCAATTGCTCGCTGCATGGAAAGTCCCCTTTCCCGATAGATGGAGTCGCTTGATAGGCGCCGCTGATGAGGAAAACCCCGATTACGCGGCTAGGCCCATGGTATCGCCTCGCAAGGTGTGTGCGTCTGCGACCGCTCATTAAGCATGAAATATGGAGGAAATATGTAGATGCTTAACATATAAATGCTGCGATATACAAAAGTAAAATGAAAATATGCACCTTGTAATAAGCGGAATACGTGGTAGGGGGGGGGTATCTCAAAGAATTCAAATTTAGTATTCGGTAAACGGTGCTTTATCATTTCAATAAAATGCAGGTAATTTGCGTTATCAGCCTGGCAATTTGCCATTTACGGATTTGACCTTTACTGCTTTATCAGAAGTGAAGAAAATATGAACCAGTAATTCACAGCTTTAGTGAATTATGCATTTATAAATACAAACGCTTTGATGACTGCAGGCCATGACTCCGGTTCTAACAGGGAGAGGAGAAGAGTTGGATGTTTGACAAGAATGCTGATTTTCCCAAGGTGACGGTGATTCTTCGAGGCTATACATACGAGCAATGCCGCTGTGTGGTCGAGCAACTCGTTGGCACGAAGCTTAATGCCGTTGAGGTTGCGTTTAACACTCCGGGCGCTGCTGACATTATCGACAGGCTCAACGGAGAGTTCGGTGCCGAGGTAAAGATTGGCGCCGGCACGGTCACGACGGAAGAGCGCGCGGTTGCCGCCGTTAAGGCGGGCGCGCACTTCATGTTGTCGCCTATCAACTTCTCGGACCGGATCTTTGAGATTGCGAAGGACGCCGGTGTGGTAACGGTCCCCGCGGCGTTTAGTCCCTCCGAAATCGTTGAGATGTTCGACAAGGGCGCCGACATCGTGAAGGTGTTCCCCGCGGGCATCCTGGGTCCCAAGTACTTTAGCGACGTGCAGGCTCCTTTGGATTACTTACCTCTCATGGCCGTAGGCGGCGTTAACGGCGGCAACGTCCAAGATTTCTTCGATGCTGGCTGCTCTTACGCTGGAATTGGCTCTGGCATTTTCGACAAGCAAGACATCAGAGAGATGAATTCTTCGGCACTGGCGTACCAGATTTCCGAATTCGAGAAGCGCGTGAGGTGGTAGTGATGGCAGAAGTTAAGTTCAACGAGTCGCTCGTTCTGGATCTTGAGAATCCCGAGAGCACGGCCCAGGTCGAGGGCGTACTGGCAAACCACCTTTATGAGCTTGGTATCGTTAAGGAAAGCTATATGGGTGCCTTGGCTGAGCGCGAGAAGAACTACCCCACGGCGCTCGAGGTCGGCGAGATTAACGTGGCCATACCTCACTGCGACGCCGAGAACGCTAATGAGGCCGCGGTCTGCGTTGGCATTCTTCGCAAGCCAGTGGATTGGCGACGCATGGATGACCCCGACGCCACGACGCCCGTGAGGCTCGTTTTCATGCTCGCACTTAACGAGGCTCACTCCCACCTCGAGATGATTCAGAAGATCATCGGCGTTATCCAGGACCAGGAGTTTGCCAAGAAACTTGCCGAAAGCAATGCCCATGAGGCTTACGAGCTCCTCGCTCCTCGATTTGCAGAGTAGTCAACTTGCGTAGGTTGTTTAAAACCGCGGCACGGGTCGCGGGGGAAGAAAGGATAGCCAGATGAAGAACATCTTGTTTGCGTGTGGCAACGGCATGGTGACGTCGACGATGGTCGCACACAAGGTGACCGACTACCTCAAGGAGAACGGCGTTGAGGTCAAGTACAACCAGTGCCGCGTCCAGGAGGTGGAGCATCTCGCCCAGGATTACGACCTTGTGGTTACTTCGGGCAGGTTCAAGAAGGGTACCGTCCAGACGCCGGTGATTATGGGAACTCCTCTGCTCACGGGCATTAACGAAAAGGCCGTCCTGCAGCAGATTCTCGACGCGGTCAAGTAGGCAGTATCCGGCGGGAGAGGCACTGTCGGTCTGTATAGATTTGATGGGTTACCAGTTTGAAAGGAAAGTGAGGTAAAGAAGCATGGACGCATTTCTGAATGGATTCATGACGGTGTTTAACGCCATCATGAACGCCGGAGTCTACGTGATGCTGCCTATCATCATCACGCTTCTCTCCCTGCTCTTTGGTCTGAAGCTGAGTAAGGCTTTTAAGGCCGGCGTCACGATTGCCATTGGCTTTGCAGGCATCAACCTTGTCGTTCAGCTTATGAAGGATCAGCTTGGCCCCGCGGCAAAGGCCATGGTTGATACCGTTGGTATTCAGCTCGATGTTCTCGACGTGGGATGGAGCGCTCTTGCGTCGGCCGCTTGGGCAAGCACCCTCGTTCCTGTTATCGTGCTCGAGGTTATTGCCATCAATATCGTGATGGTGGTTCTTAAGCTGACGGATACGATGGACATCGATATTTGGAACTACCACAGCATGCTTACCTGTGGTGGCCTGATCTTCTTCGTGACCGGCAACCCTGCATACGCCCTGATTGGCGTTGCCATCATGTCGATCATCACGTTCAAGTTCGCCGACTGGACGCAGCCCTTTGTGTCTCACTACTTTGGCATTCCCGGAGTGTCGCTGCCTCACGTGCCTTCTCAGAGCTCTCTTATCATCGCGGCTCCCCTGAACTGGCTCTTCGATAAGATTCCCGGTTTCAACAAAATCGATATCGATATGTCTGGCGTTCGCAAGTATCTCGGCTTCTTCGGTGAGCCCTGGATGCTTGGACTTATCCTCGGTTGCGTCATTGGTGCGCTTGCCGGCTATGACCCGGGTAAGATTTTCACCCTTGGTATTTACATGTCTGCCGTCATGGTGCTCATCCCCCGCATGACCCAGATCTTCGTTGAGGGCCTTATGCCCGTGTCCGAGGCGGCTGGCGAGTGGTGCCAGAAGCACTTCAACGGCCGAGAGCTTCACATTGGCCTTGACGCTGCCGTCATCGTCGGCGATGAGTCCGTCATTACGCTGACGCTGCTCATGACCCCCATCACCATTCTTCTTGCCGTGATTCTGCCGGGCAACCGCATGCTCCCGTTCGCTGACCTTGCGGTCATCACGTTCCGCATCTGCCTCGTCCTGGCCATTTGCCGTGGCAACATGTTCCGCTCGCTTATCATCGGCACCGTTGTTATGGCTTCGGTTCTCTACTGTGGAACCTGGTCTGCCGAGGCTATGACTGGCTTCGCTACGGCCACCGGCCTGAGCTTTGACTCGGGTCTCATCGGCTCCTTCTGCGGACCGTCCTTGATCATGTCCTACATCATCTTTAAGGCGTGCACCACGAATCCTGTGGTCATCATCCCGATTATTCTCGTCGTCTTCGTTGCCGTTTGGTACATCGTTGAGAAGAAGGTTGGCATGAAGAAGGTCGAGGAGTACGCCGCCGCTTGCGATGACATGCTGGAATAGCACGGACCGATTGCATTTGAAAGGATGAGTCATGGGGCAGGATACGAGCAGTGTGAGCATTGCGATCACCAACACGAATTCTTTTGGCTATGCCATTCCCGAGCACATGGAGCGACTCGAGAAGCTCGGGCCCGTGAGGCGCGTAAGCGTGCCTGGCGACTGTCGGGGTAGGGAGCTCGCCGAGGCGGTTGGCGATGCGAATATCATCATCACTTCTGGAACGCCTCAGTTCGACAGGGAGTTCTTTGAGTGCAAGCCGGAGATGAAGCTCGTTGCTCGCGACGGTCTTGGTTTCAACAACGTTGACGTTGAGGCGGCGCGGGAGCGTGGATGCTTTGTCACAAAGGTCGAGAAGTCTGTGGAGCGAGAGGCCGTGGCCGAGTGCGCCGTTTGCGAAATGATTGATCTGATTCGCAAAATCTGGCTTGGCATTCGCGCGGCCGACTCGAACAGGTGGCTCGACCGAGGTCAGTTCGTTGGATTTGAGCTTCGCAACCGCACTGTTGGTATTGTTGGCTGCGGTAATATTGGCAGTCGCGTTGCGGAGATTCTCCACCATGGATTTGGTGCGCGAGTAATTGCCAACGATCCCGTGGCGGATGAGGCGTGGGCCCAGAAGAACGGCGTCGAGTATGTAGATTTGGACACGCTCGTTGCCGAGTCTGACGTCATTACGCTCCATGCAACCCTTAACCCAACGTCTTTCCACCTTGTTGATGAGAAGTTTCTTGCTGGAATAAAGCCGGGGACCTATCTCGTTAACACGGCGCGTGGCGACATACTCGACCAGTCTGCCGTAGTTGACGCGCTGACGAGCGGAAGGCTCGCGGGACTCGCAATCGACGCCACAAGCGTTGAGCCCCCTGCTCCCGACGATCCGTTCCTCAATAATCCCCGCGTTCTAATCACGCCGCATATCGGGGCCTATACGGTAGAGGCGCTGAAAGGTATGGGCGACATCTGTGTCGGCAATGCCGAGCTTGTGGCTAGGGGAGAGAGGCCAGAGCATATCGTCTGGGAAGAGTAAGAGCGGCAAGGGTGGGCACCAATACTACCCACCCCTTTCTGTTCGATTGGAGAGCCATGAATAAGCGCGCCTTGCTTATGAATGAGAGGGACAACGTCGTCACGGTTATCGATGCTGTTCGGGATGGTGACGTGATTACGGTTACGCGCAAGGATGGAACCATCGTTGGTGACCTGAAGGCAGTTGAGGCCGCCGACCGCTATCACAAGCTGGCTTATGCAGATTTTGAGCCGGGCGACCTTGTAACTAAGTATGGCCAAACCATCGGACGCGCCACTTGCGCAATTAGGTGCGGGGAGTACGTACACGTCCACAACATTGAGAGCGTGAAGACCAATGATTAGCGGATTTGTCAGGCCTGACGGTAAGGTCGGAATTCGAAACAAGGTCCTAATCTTGTCGACTGTTGGTTGTGCAAACAACACCGTCAACAGGATTGCCGCCCAGGTTGAGGGCACGGTTGCCCTTCCCAACGTTAAGGGTTGCGGACAGATTGGCAAAGGCATCGATATCATGCGCCGCTGCCTTGCCAACGTTACCCAGAACCCGAATGTCTATGGCACGATCATTGTGGGCTTGGGCTGCGAGACGACTAAGCCGCACGAGCTGGCTGAGCATGTTCGTTCGCTTTCTGACAAGCCCGTGGAAGTGTTTACCATCCAGGAGCTTGGAGGTACGCCCAAGGCAATTGCCTACGGCGTTGCGCTCGCCCGGAAGATGGTTGCCGAGGCGGGGCTTGTGCCTCGCGTCCCTGTTGAGCCCTCCAAGATTGTTCTCGCTACCAATTGCGGTGGGTCTGACGCCACGAGTGGCCTCGCCGCCAATCCAACCGTTGGCGCCTGCTCTGACATCCTGATTTCCAAGGGCGGAACGGTGATGCTGGGAGAGACTACTGAGCTCATTGGTACCGAGCACCTGCTTGGCGAGCGTGCAAAGGACGATAAGGTCAGGAACGACATCTACACGATTGTTCAAGACCTCGAGCATCAATTTATTGCCAACGGTATTGACGTCCGTGGAGCAAACCCGACCCCGGGCAATATGAAGGGTGGCCTTTCTACTCTCGAGGAGAAGGCCCTCGGAGGCATCTCCAAGGGGGGATCAGGACCTATTAACCAGGTTGTTGGATATGGCGAGATCCCGTCTGAAAATGGCCTCGTCATTATGGATACGCCTGGATATGACATCGAGAGCGTGTCGGGCATGGCCGTTGGCGGTGCACAGGTCTGTATCTTTACGAGCGGACGCGGTAACCCCGTGGGCAATGCTCTCATTCCCGTGATTAAGGTTACGGGTAACCCCGAGACGTACGAATCGATGAAGGATAACACCGATCTTGATACCTCTGGTGTTATCGATGGCTCTGACACAATCGATTCTCTTGGCGAGAAGCTGTACGGCATTCTCGAAGATGTGTGCAACGGCATGCCCTGCAAGTCCGAGGCTTACGGGTTCGATGACTTTGCGGTCTATCACAACGAGGAGATTTGGTGTACCTGCGACCTTTCGTAGGACTTGATGGGCTGTCCGTCGCATTAACCGTTTCGTTTGCATGGAGGTTCTAATGGATTTGTCTTCGCGGGACTCGGCAATTAAGTTTGGTATGGGTCGGTACAGGCAGGCGTCAGGCCTGTTGGAGCAGCTTGGAGATGAGTTGTCTCGTTTTGGCAATAAGGCTCTTGTGATTGCTGGCGAGCGCTCATGGGGAGCTGTGAGAGACCGTCTTGTTCCCGTGTTTGAAGAGTCAAAAATCGAAACAAGCCTTGTGATCTGGAAGGGTGCCTGTTGCGCCGAGGGAGCCAGGGAACTCAGCGACAGGGCGACGGAAATTGGCGCAAGCCAGATTATTGGCATTGGCGGAGGCAAGATAGTAGATCTCGCTAAGGCTACTGCGGAGCTGGGTGGTGTTGGCGCAACGCTCATTCCCACCAACGTTGCCCAGTGCGCACCGGGGGCATGTACGAGCGTAATGTACACACCAGATGGAGCCAAGGATGTTACATGGCGCTATGGACATGAGGTCAACGGGTGCTACATAGATCTCGATGTGATTGCCCAATGTCCGCCCCGGTATCTTGCTGCCGGGATTGTCGATGCAATGGCCAAGAAGATCGAGATACTGAACGGCAGGCCAGACCTTGAGCTGGTGTCAACGGATATTGATTTATATACCGCGTATAACCTCGCGTGCTACACCTATGACGTTCTTGATAGCCGCTGGCAGCAGGCTATTGAGGACAACAGGGCTGGCCGGGTAACTAAGGCCCTGGAAGATGTTGTGTTTGCCGCGGTGCCCGTTACCGGCGTTATCTCTAACACTACGAGGGGATATAACCAAACTCAGATTGCCCATGTGATATATGACGGAGTGCGAACGCTCTTTACCGAAGAGGCAAAGCAGTCCCTTCACGGGGAGATCGTTGCTGTTGGCCTGTTCTGCCAACTGTATTTCAATGGGCTTGAGAAAGAAGAGGATGGTCTGAAGAACATGCTGAGAAGCATGGAAATGCCGCTTACGCTTTCGGACTTGGGCATCGATTCCAAGGAGGAGAACCTCGAAGCGCTTGAGCGCTATATTGCTGGGTCGCGCCACTTCAATGATAAAGATCCTGACGCCAGAAAGAGGCTCCACCGCGCGATGCTTGAAATGATTTAGTTGTCTGCAGCAAGGTGGCAAGATGGGGCCGGGCCAATCTGAGGAAATGGCCCGGCCCGATTTTTGCTGACCCGTTTTATACTTCTGTTCAGATTATTTATTCAAGAAGAAGAGTCTTGGAAATGCAAAACGCCTCCTTCAAAGTCGTCTCTTTCGCTGCAACGTTTGGCGTCTTTACGACGGAGCCAAAACAACGGCTTGAAGATGCCGGCTGCGAGGTAAAGATCATTAAGCATAGCCGCGTGCTGACCGATGCCGAGAAGATTGGTTGCGCAAGGGATGCCGATGCCGTCATTCTTGGCAGCAATGGCATGTCGAGACGCGTGATTAACGCCCTGCCAAAGCTGAAGGTCGTTGCTCGGCATGGTCGCGGCATAGATGGCATTGACTACAAGGCGGCGACAGACAAGGGCGTTATGGTCGTGAATGCCCCTGGTGTCAACATTGAGGAGACAGCAGACCTTACGTTAGGCCTCATCCTCGATCTTGAGCGGCACATTACCCAGATGAACAATGACCTCAAGGCTGGTATCTGGAAAAAGCGTGCTGGGCACAGTCTATATGGCAAGACGATTGGCATCATTGGCGTGGGTGACATTGGCCTTGCTGTTGCGCGGCGCGCGATGGGTTTTGGCATGGATATCCTGGGAAACGACATTCGTCGGCGGCCCGATGCGGCAAAGACGGGGTTGATGTTCACGGGTTTGAACGATTTGCTTAAGCGAAGCGATATCGTGACTATTCATACTCCGCTTACTGCATCAACCACCAACCTGATTGGCGCCAAAGAGTTAAGGATGATGCGAGAAGACGCAATTCTTGTTAACACCTCGCGCTGGGGAATCATCAGAAAAGAAGCCCTGGAAAAGGCGTTGCAATCTGGCCAACTAATGGGATATGCGACCGATGTGCACGAGCAGGAGCCGGGGCCCGCTCCGTCATTTGCTGATTTGCCGAACGTCCTTGTTACGCCCCATGCCGGATCGGCTACGTACGAGACAAACCTGCGAATGGGCATGATGGTTGCCGACAACATCATTGCGGTCAAGAATGGCGTGACGCCACCAAATCTGGTCACGCCTGTTTCATTGATATTTGGGTAGGGACGGGGCTGGGGTAATCGACCGAACGGTTGCACTTAATGAGACGAGAGCGTTCGCGAGGCCACCGCTTAGGCTCCTAGACCCAGAGGCTGCTGGTCTGTAATACATAGATGTCTGCAAACTATGGGGCCGTACCTTTGGATACGTTAATCGCTGTTATTAATTGTCTTGTCGCGGCGGCCGGCGTCTGTGTAGTTCGGCGTTTTGGCCCGTTCTCGCTCTCTTCGTACTGCGTTGAGGATGAATACGACTCGGAGGGCTCAAAGGAGAACATTAGCTATCGGATTCTTGCTCCATCCTTGTTTTGCATAGTCGTTGTTCTGTTGGCCAATGGGCTAACTGGTGCGCTGCACGGGGAGTTAGGCACGCTGGCGTCATTTGTCCCCACTCTTATGTACTGGGTAATACTGAGCACGATTAAGGCCTCGCACCATAAATTGTGGGATAGGGTTGGCCCCCATCTAATTGAAGCGTTCCTTTCCTGCCTGATCTCTTTCGCAGCGGATTGCTACGTTATCGGTGCCGTTGCCAAAGAAGGACTGGCGGTCTTCGACCAGTCGAGCATCGCATTTCAGCTCGAGGTTGCGTTATTCTGGGCTTTAGTTGGTGTGACAAGCACTCTCTTCTTGCGGAGAAGATATCGAGTTCGGGTGGGTGGCGCTGCGCCAGCTGGGCGGACTCGCGCCCGAAGCTATCGTTACTACACCGTCGGCACAGTTGATACCAGCGAGAAGAGGCTGGCTAGCTACGAGCAGCGGTTTGGGAAGAACCTGCCTGTCCGATACAAGCAAGATATATTGCTTCGGGCGCTCTTCTTCTCGATTATGGCGATAGAGGACTCTAACAGGCCAGAGGGCGTTCGTATGCTTGAACGAGTGCTCTGTAGGTTTGGCTTTGCCTCTACAACGGGAATCATGCAGCAAAAGTCAGCGCGTCCGCTCTCTGATGGGGAGAGTGCATTGCTGGCGGCGGAGTATATCTGCGGCATGTGGGATGACTATCTCAGGGCGTATGCAAAGAGTGGCTCCGCGACGGAGGGCGAGGACAACATTAGCTTTACCGGCCGGTACTACTCGTATGACTTTCAAACGATGAGGAGCTCAATCGAGAAGAACTTCTCACTGCTGTATGGCGACTATTGCGCCACGAGGTTATTGAACGCCAACTATGTGTTCAGGGAAGTCTTGGCCTACGAGCTGAGGAATAACTATGGCTTGAGTACTACCAGGGTGATGGCGGCTGGGAGCATATTTCCTCATGAAGCTATGTGGTTTGGGTTGAGGGAGTTTTGCTGGAACGACTCTTGCACGGTTAGGTTGTTTGATCGTCCCGACGTGCTCCAAGGCGTATTCCTGGTAAAGCGTGATGAAGGGACGAGTGCGGATGAAGTGGATGAACTGCTACGAATCGTACTGACGCCGAAAACCAAGGTTTGGCTGGTACAAGTGATTGAGGATGCGAGCCTGGAAGTGTGCTTGAGCGAGCTGGATTGTGATGAAGACGAGCTTGGGAAGCTTGGCTGGGAAGTGGCGAGTGAATAGCGTTTGCGATTCGGTTGCTGGCGAGGAACGGGGAGGACTCCGTAAATTTAGGTTACGAAGTGGATATTAAAGTCGATGCGCGAGGAGGTGGCGCCGATTGTGGATTTGGTCCAGCCACTCAGATGGTTTGTAGGAACGATTTGCGGACAAGCAGATAACCGTGAGATGGCGACGGCAATCGTCGTCATTGGGTTCGTCGCCGCCGCAATATTATTGGCTGGCGTCAAGAAAATGGCCCCGAGGTTTGTTGACTTAGTCTCGAGTGTGCTAAGCCACAAGATTCTCTTGGTGACTTTGGCGCTTTCTGTATACTCGGCTATGTTGCTCCGGCTTGCATGGTCTATTGGGCTATGGTCTTCGACCCTGTTGCTAGACTCAATTCTCGAGGTTGCTTTTGTGGGGCTGCCAACAATCCTCATTGCATGCAGGGCAACCTCTATGAAGTCTGTTTTCGGTGAATTGGTTTTGCCCGAAATTAAGTTCGCCGCTCTGGTTGGCTTCTATTTGAATCTTGAGTGCCTTCCTTTATTTGGTGAAATAGTGATACCTTTGCACTCTTCTTCGGTGTACTGAGACTCTTTCCCGGACCTCAGCTTGGTCTGAGGCCTGCCCGGAGTTCTACATGCCTTGTCTACCCGTTGCTCTTCTGCCCCGTTGTATAGAAGTGATTGATAAACTTGGCAACGGGCTTGGGCCAGAAGAGGGAGAGCATGGCCAGGTCTTCCCTGGTTCTCGTGTTGTCCTTGATGAGGGCCGATGTCTCGGAACCGCCATGAATTCTGTGCCACATGAGAACCTCGGGGTCGTAGGCAAACGAGCCCTCCGTGCGCGAGAACTTCTCCCAAGCTTGCCAGTCGAGGTCAGACTTAAAACCTTCCACAAACATGGGCTTATTGAGGTTGGGCATGACGTAAGTTACAGCAGGGCAGCAGATGGGCGAACCAAGCGAGAGACAGCGTCTGCGGACTAGCCTCGAGCTGTTAAGCCGACCGCCTTCGAGTGGCTTAAGCAGCGTGCGCTTAATGTTAAGAAGCTTGTTGCTGGTAACCTTGCCCTCGGGGCGAAGCTCACCATAGCCGGAGAAGAAGATGAGCGGTCTTGCCGAGCTATTTACTTTGTCGAGCATTCGCTCCGTATAACGGGGCTCGTAGAGATCATCCTGGTGGGCAATGGTGACGAGAGGGGTCTCGCAGTGTCCAATCGCGCAATTCCAGTCATGAGCAATTCCCGGCTTGCCCGAATTAATGAAGAGCTTGACACCGTACTTGCTTGCCGTGGAAGAGATGCTCTCGTTTGGCGTTGAGGTTGAGATGAGGATGTGCGACTTAGTCGTTTGGCTCAAGAGGGATTCGACGCACTCACCGAGATAGGGAGATTATCCGTAGGCACAGAGGGCGAACGCGTGATCGGAAGCTGAGAACGAAGCGAATCTCCTTGAAAATGGAGGACTGAAGCGATGTTTTCAACACGGATTACGAACATCAGATTTAACTATACTTTAGAAGAATGAAGTCGATGCGAAACCGTGGAGCTACATGACATCTATTGAAACAACGAACGTTCCGAATCGGGCTGAGTCGCGTGTCCTTGCCATTGTCCCCGCGTATAACGAGGAGGAGTCGCTCGTCGCGACTATCGAAGAGCTTCAGCGAGTTGCTCCCGATATCGACTACGTTGTCGTCAACGATGGCTCGCGCGACGGTACGTTGGCTCTATGTAAGGCTAGCGGCTTCAACTATGTGAGCCATCCAACCAACCTGGGCCTTACCGCTGGCGTCCAGACGGGCATGAAGTACGCATTGCGCCATGGCTATGAGATGGCGATTCAGTTCGATGCCGATGGCCAGCATGATCCAGCCTATATTTCGTCGCTTGTAGCCAAGATGGATGAGGCTCAGGCCGATATTGTTGTTGGCTCTCGTTTTGTAACCGAGGAGAAGCCAAAGAGCCTTCGTATGATGGGGTCGAACCTTATCTCGGGAATGATTAAGCTCACGACGGGTGCGAGGATTAAAGACCCAACGTCCGGTATGCGCCTCTACAACAAGAGAGCGATTCAGCTGTTCGCCACCCAGGACTGGACGTCTCCGGAACCCGACACCTTGGCGTGCCTCATTAGGAAGGGATACAAAGTCGAGGAGGTGCAGGTATCGATGCGAGAGCGCACGGCGGGGGAGAGCTACCTCAATTTGACGCGTTCCATTTCGTATATGGCCAATACCTGCATGTCCATCCTGTTCTCGCAGTGGTTTAGGAGGTAGCAGTGACTACCCATCTTCGTATTTTCTTGATTCTCGGCGCCGTTCTTATGCTTGTTGTCGTGGCTCGCAAGATTAAGAAGGCCCAGTTTGAGACGCATGACACGTTCTTTTGGCTCGGGCTCTCTGTTCTTTTGATTATCGCAGCGGTGTTCCCAAAGGCCGTGTATTTCGTTTCTGGTCTGCTTGGGTTTGCTTCCGCCTCGAACTTTGTGTTCCTGGCAGTTATCGCTATCCTTCTCTGGAGACTGTTTAAGCTTCAGGAGAACGTGGCCTTTTTGAAGCGCAAGTTGACCACTGTTTCGCAGGAAATTGCGCTAAGAGACGAGTAGCTTGCCTCGCTTTCGGTGCTATTTCGAGCCAAACGAGGGCGTCTTCTTTCCAGTCGTGGAAGGAAGGCGCCCTCGTTTGTTTCCCCAGTTGCGTTGTATCGCCGCGTTCTACTTCTTAGCTCCTGGAACCCAACAACCGTTTTCGTTGACATAGTAGGGGCCAACCCACTGGCTGGTTGCCATGACTCCGCTGCTGCTAAGGTAATAGTTGCCAATCCAGCAAGAGCTCTGCATGGCACCACTTGCGTTCATAAAGTACCAATCATCGCCGATAAGGGTCCAGCCAGTCTTCATGACGCCTGTGCTCGAATCCATGTAATACCAAGTACCGCTGACGCACTGCCAGCCCGTGCGCATGTCGCCATTTGCGGAATCGAGCCAATACCAGTTGCCGCCTTCGTATAGCCAGCCGGAGTCCATGGAGCCTGATGCTGACAGGTGGAAGCGGCTGCTGCCGACGTGAGCCCATCCTGTCTGCATGGCGCAGCTTGAGGGGTTAAGCCAATACCATGCTCCGCCCGTTCGAATCCAGCCGCTCACAAGGTTGCCGCCCGGGTTGGCCCAATACCAGGTTCCGTTGGCAAGAACCCAACCATTGGCTCCCATCCCACAGCTTGAATCAAAGGCATAGGAATAGCCGCCAATGCGAGCAGTGGTGTTTTGGGCCGCCCTGGAAGTGGAGGGGTCAAACCAGTACCAACGGCCGCCGATATAGCGCCAGTTGGTGGCGCGGGTGCCATTCTCGAGCCAGTACCAGGAGCCGTCGCGCAGATCCCAGCCCGAGGCATAGCCAGTCCAGATTCCGGAGTTGGTAAAGTCAGACCACAGATTGCCGGCGGGGGTTCGAGACGCGGCCATGGCGCCGCTTGAGGTGTCGAACCAGTACCAAGTTCCAGAGAAACTCTTCCACCCTGTTGCCATGGCACCGGAGGCATCAAACCAGTACCAAGTGCCGGAGAGCAGAAGCCACCCTGTCCTCATGGCGCCGCTTGCATCCATCCAATACCAGGAATCGCCGATCTTGACCCAGCCCGTCTGCATGGCGCCGGTCGTGGGGTCGAGATAGTACCAGGTACCATTGATGTAAGCCCAGCCCTTGCTGCGAGTGCCGTCCGAGATAGTCTGCCAGTACCATAAGCCGTTCTCGTAGACCCACTTCTTCATCACGGAAAGATAGTGGGCCTTTTCGTCGCGATAGCGGTTCTGCCAACCATTCCAATATTCGGGCTGGCCGGGATAGCGGCGAGCAACATTGTTGATGACGTAATCGCACAGCGTGGTAACGAACTGTTCGTCGTCCATTGCTCCGTTAACGCCGGAGTTCTTGATGAACCAGTTGGCACCATAGTAAAGGCCGCTCTGCACGTAGCTGCGACCGCCGCCCTGGCCAAACAGGTTGGCCATGCCCCAGACAAGGCTCTTTACGCTGTCCGAGCGATTGTCGATGTTGATGCCAAAGGCCTGCAGGCTTCCCCGGATGCCGGTGACGCCGTCGTAGTACTGGGTGTAGGCCCAGTCATTCTGGAGCTGGGAGAACTCGGTAGGGTCTGCCTTGTAGCAAGCGTGCCAAACGGAGTTGAGGTCGTTGCCAAGCTGAGTAAAGGAGCTGCCGCTTCGTGTGGCGCCGCTTACATCCCAGCTATACCGAGACCCAATGATTGCGAGACAGGAGTACTTGCTCGGGTTGTAGTAATAGGCTGCCTGGAGAAACGAGCCCAGGTCATAGCGGTTGTCAAACTGGAAGTAGCCAAGCGCGTGATATCCATCGCCCCAGCTCAGTCCGTGATCGTAGTCCTGGCCGCTCTCCCAACTGCAGAAGTAGAGCATCTCGGAAGGAATGCTTCGTGGGGAAATCGATCGTGCTCGAGGGCTTGCGGCATAGAGAGCGATTCCGGAGTTGTCGTCCTGGTCGGTTGCTTCATCATCGTCTGAACTGAGCAAATCCTGCGTTTCGATAACGGCGGGATCTTCTCCAGCGCTAAGCACTTGTGCCTTGTCGTATTGAGCCCCGTATAGGTCGGTCAATGCATCTGCCAGCGAGGGCGAAGGGGAGAGGCAGCTAATAGCGATTGCGGCGGCGGCAAAGAGGACTGCTCGAACAATGCAGCGATTCTTTTTCATACATGCTCCAGTAGATGTGGTTTGGCTGTGTGCGTGAGCATCACTTTCATTCTATGGGGTTGTCGACCTACCGAGGCCGAGAATGGGGACGTGTACGGTTGCTAAACAGCCAGAACTCTAACTCAGAGGAGCGGGTTCAAAGGCTTAAGATTTGGTTCAAAAAAATGTGGGACTAGTCAATTATGCGGGGGAGATTTCTTTGCCAATGAAGAAGAGCGTGGCCGCTGCCTCTATGGGCGTGCTCGTTGCCATGGCACTGTTCGCGTGCCCTCTAGCAGCACGTGCGGATGAGCCTGTTGCTTCCATAGAATCAGTTCAGGAGACGGCTGGGGTTGCTGCGCCGAGCGAAACGGAGCAAGAGGCTCCTCTGACGCATGATGGATGGGTCGAAACTGCCCAAGGCCATGAGTACTGGAAGGACGGCGTCCGCCTTTCTGGCGCATGGCTCGAACTAGATGGCCATCGCTATTACCTTGCTGCCGACGGCTATGCGGTCGGGGGTTTCCAAGAGATTGAGGGCTCCCACTATTACTTTTCTTTAGACACGAACGAGATGGCTACCGGCTGGAAGGCCATCGATGGCTCGTGGTATTGGTTTGACGAGGCAACTGGCAAAATGGCCGTAAACCAGGCGCTGACAAATGGGCGTTGGTCTCGTTTTGACGCCCAGGGAAAGTGGCTCGGCTACTCCAATGGCTGGGTGCTCGACGGCGATGACTGGTACTGGACGTCTAATGGCGCCCCTCAGAAAGGCTGGCTTTGGGCTGGAGGCTCCTGGTACTGGCTCGATTCCACCAGCGGAAAGATGGCCACAGGCTGGGTGAAAGATTCCGGATATTGGTATTACCTTGGTCCCTCTGGCGCAATGCAGACGGGCTGGCAACTGGCTGATGGCCGATGGTACTTTCTGAATAGTGGCGGAGACATGCGCGTTGGCTGGTTCTTAGAGGGCGGCGCGTGGTACTGGCTGGGTGGCTCTGGTGCGGCCGCGCAGAACAAGGTCGTTAAGGTTGGTTCCGAGCGCTATGTGTTCGGTTCTTCATGCGCTATGGTTGGCTCGGGCTGGGGTCTTGTTAACGGCAAGTGGTATTTAACCGCTCCTTCGGGCGCGCTTAGGGTTGGCTGGCAGTACGTCTCGGGTTGCTGGTACTGGATGGACCCAACTAGCTGCGCGATGCAGACGGGACTCCTTCAGCTTGGGAGCTCCAAGTACTATCTGACCGATTCTGGCGCCATGGCGATCGGTTGGGCTTGGGATGGTGCCGAAGCTTGTTGGTACTATGCGACCCCGTCTGCGAGCGACGGACGCCTTCTTACCGGGTGGCAGAAGGTCGGTGCCGCCTGGTACTGGATGGACCCATCGAGCGCGAAGATGCAGACCGGTTGGCTCGATCAGCGCGAAGGTAGCTACTATCTTCAGGGCTCTGGGGCCATGGCGTCTTCCCAGCTTTTGGACGTTGATGGCGAGAGGTACTGGTTTGGCTCGGATGGTACGTCTCGGTCGGGTTGGGTCGATACGAGTGCCGGCCGTTTCTGGTTTGACCCAACCGCTTCCTCAACTCGATATCCTGCAAAGATGGGGCGCATCTCGGTTGATGGCAAGACCTATTACGTTGATCTCTCGAGCGGCGTAGCTCGAAACGGCTGGGTCGACAATGGCGATGGCTCTAAGAGCTGGGCTGGCGCAGACGGCGCGCTGGCGGCGTCGCTGCGTGACGGCGTGCTGACGATGAGCGATGGCAAGGTGGCAAACGGTTGGGTTGCTCTCTCTGGCAGCACGTTCTATGCCGAGCCGAATGGAAAGCTTGCGAGCGGCTGGCATCAGGTGGGAGGAAGCCGCTATTACTTTGACCCCTCAACGTATGCGATGAGGACGGGCTGGACTCTTGACAACGGCTCGTGGTACTGGCTTGGGTCTAACGGCGCAATGGCGACCGGTTGGGTATACGTTGATGCTTGGTATTACCTAAACGCTGATGGCACCATGAAGACGGGGTGGCTGGAGCTGGGCGGCAAGCATTACTGGCTCGATGGTAGTGGACGCATGGCTACGGGCGTTCGCTACATCGACGGCTATCGGCGTTACTTCTGGTCCAGCGGCGAGTGCGACAAGATTGGCTGGCAGAATCCGAGCCAGTACCCTCAGGTAAGCTCTTGGACGGTGAAGCTGCCAAGCTATTGCACGGGTCGCTTTGGGTATGTGACGCCCTCGCGCATCGGTGTCAACGCTACCCGGGAAGACTGCGTCAACGCATTTGTTGGTCGTGCCTACGAGTATCTTGGGACGCCCTATATATGGGATTATGCATGTGCACCTGGCGTTGGTGTTGACTGCGCTGGCTTGGTTATGCAGTGCCTTTATGCTACTGGCATGGATACGTTCCCCATGACTCCCTATGACCACTACTACACTCCGGGGCACGATCATTATGCTAACGACCTGTGGAACAATAGTGGCTTTATGCATCTGAGCTATGCTCAGCGTCAGCGCGGCGACATCATCTGTTGGCCTGGTCATGTCGCTATTTATATCGGTAACGACCAAATGATTGAGGCCGCGAACCCCGCACTGGGGACGCGTCTGACGACCGTCTACAACGTGGGAAATATCCGTGGCGTACTGAGGCCGTTCGTCTAACCTTCCTCTTGTACTCGCTTCGTGGGCCGCCTGCTCGAAGTTATCGAGTAGGCAGCTTTTTAATATGCGCTTTGCCATTCTCCACGTCTCGGCTGGATCGCGCGCGATCTTGGCTGAAAAAGGACTAAGGTAAATCCGTTATTAAAGTATGCGGGGCCAATTAAGAATTGGTGGTCTCGCCTTGCGACGGGGGATTAAAAGGTGAGACGCAGCACCGTTCATTTGCGCGAGGTAGCCCTTGCGTTGGCTATCGCAGGTGCAGTACTTGCGCGGCCGACAGCGACTTTAGCCGCTGAGTTGACGCGGGATGTGACGCTGCCATCGTCTGCATCGGCATTTGTCGCAAACGAAGGTGCCATTTCGATGAATGCCGAGACGGGGAGCGCGGACGCCGCTGATTTGGCGCTTGGCGATGATGCTACTTCGGTATCCGCCTCCGGCGCCGGCTCCCCCGCCCAGCCGGCCACCGGCTGGGTCGAGAGGGACGGGGCGCGCTACTACCTCGGCGAGGGCGG
>OLOM01001025.1_pt1 | contig 20111 bp, 16 predicted proteins | sample 1672531 | NCBI WGS metagenome assembly OLOM01 (sample SAMEA3136696, study PRJEB25190) | human gut metagenome | reverse complement strand
GCCCTCTCCCGGCAGGCCCCGGTGGCCCTGCTCATCCAGACCTCGTCCGGCCGCTACGGCGTGCAGTACGACCAGGGCACGGTGGACGGCCTGTACAACAATGGCCTGTCCACCCTGCTCACCACCGCCATCGACCATGTGGAGGGCGTGAAGACCACCTCCGAGGAGGATTGGCAGGACGCCGTCACCCAGGGGGACCAGTGGATCTTCTACGATTTTCTCTATGACGTGGCCTTCACCGGCCAGGACAGCGAGGGGGAGGGCTCTGCCCGCCGCTTCCTGCTCTCCGGCCGGAACGGCCGGGTGGATACCATCCGCTATTACAACGAAAAGACGGGGACCTATTACCGGGGCCAGATCCGGGAAAGCGACCTGACCCTGCCGGAGGCCCAGGAGGGCCTGACGCCCAGCGGGGGCCAGCTGGCCTTTGAGAACGAAGCCCTGGCGGAGAGCCTGGACCCCAATACCCTGGTCCTGCCGAAGGCCCCGGTCTGCCCGGTGTACACCGTGACGAACCCCCTGGCCGCCTGGGACAGCGAGACTCGGAACGAGCTGCTGGAAAGCCTGGACTTCAATCTCCGCGCCGCCGCCGTCTACCAGGCCACGGACGGCCTGGTGGTCCAGGAAGGCTCCGACACCCTGCGGATCCAGAAAAGCGGCAAGCTGACCTTTCACGCCGCCGAGAGCGGCCCGGCCCGGTTCCAGGCCCTTTCCGCACGGGAGAAAGACCTCCAGCTCCAGGCCGAGCGCATCCTGAACACCGTGGCCCAGCCCCGGCTGGGGGAGGGACGCCTCGTCTGCCAAGCGGTGGAGACCCAGGAGGACGGCAGCGTGGTCCTGAACTATGCCTGCCTGCTGGGCGGGTCCCAGGTCCAGCTGTGGGACGAGGGCTGGCTGGCGAAGTTTGTCTTTGAGGGGACGGATCTCTCCAGCTTCGTCATCTGCCTGCGGACGTACACGAAAACGGAGCAGACCAGCCAGGCCCTGCCCGTGCGCCAGGCTGCGGCGGCGCTCTCCGCCATGGGCCAAGCGGGGAAGGATCTACAGCTGTCTTACCTGGACGACGGCAGCACGGATATGCTCACCACCCAGTGGACGGTGCGGGAGCGGACATGAGGGGAGGCAGAGCATGGAACGCACAAGGCTAAAGCTGGCGGTGATCTTCCTCCTGGCCGCCCTGAATGTTGTCCTGCTGGGCTACGTGCTGCTCCAGGCCCAGCAGAGCAAAGACTATGAGGACTTGACCCGGCAGCAGATCATGACCTATCTGACCGACCACGGCATCGCTGTCTCCGAAACACGCATTCCCTGGGAGGAGGACTGGCGGGCGGTCGTTTTGGAGGAGGAGAGCAACAACATGGGGGGAGATCCCCTCCCGGAGGGGGGGCTGCCGGAAAACTGCGAGGTGGAGACCGCCCGGAGCGCCGTGACGCTCCTCATGGAGCTTGCCGTGGGCCTTTCTGACCTGGGCGTTTCTTCCGCTACGATCCAATCCATCGAGACGGGCTACCGCTATGCCGGCGAGGGGGACCGGGGCGTCCTCACCCCCATGTGGAAGCTGGAAACTTCTGGACAGAGCTACTACCTGAACTGCGCGACGGGGGAAGTGACCCTCCCCACAGAGTAAGGAGGAACTTTTTATGAAGCGAAACCATTTCAAACGATTTGCGGCCTTGGCGCTCTCTGCCGTATGCGGTGCGGCTTGTTTGGCGGGATGTGGTACGCAGCCTACGGCGGCAACTGCCTTGGAAACGATCCAGCAACCAAAGACAGGAAGCTACGAAGACTGGGAGCTGATCCAGCAAACCAGGCAGGAGAACCCCGTCTCGGAAAGTACCTTTACGGCACTGGATCATTTTGCCTACACCACCGCCGCCCAGGTCTTGGGAGAGGACGCGGACGGGAGCTACTCGCCCCTGTCCCTCTACTATGCCCTGGCCCTAGCCGCCACCGGCGCGGCGGGGGAGACGCAGACACAGATGCTGGACCTGCTGGGCATTTCTGACCCGGCCCAGCTCTCCGACCAGTGCGCCAAGCTCTACCGTCTGCTCAGCCGGGACAACGAGGTCGGCACCCTGCGCCTGGCAAACTCCCTCTGGATGGACCAGCGGGTGGACTGGAAACAGTCCTTCGTGACCCAGGCAGCCCAGGATTTTTACGCCGAGGTCTACCAGGTCGATTTCACCACCGACGAAGCGCCTCAGGCCATGGCCCAGTGGGTCGCCCAGCAGACTGGGGGTCTGCTCACCCCCACCTTCCAGCCCACCGACCAGCAGGTCCTCTCCCTGCTGAACACGGTTTACTTTACAGATGAGTGGTATGACCGCTTCCAAAGCAAGAATACCCAGTCTGACACCTTCACCAAGGCCGACGGCAGCCAAGTGACCTGCGACTTTATGAACCGGGAGGATCAGGGCAGCGTCTTTTCCCGGGGCGAGAACGTTACCCGCGCCAGCCTGGGCCTGAAAAACGCCGGCTCCATGCACTTCATCCTGCCCGACGAGGGGACCTCGGTGGAAGACCTGCTCGCCTCCCCGGAGACGTTGCAGGAGGCCCTTTCCGGCGGGGAAGAGCGCTCCGGCACGGTGACCTGGAAGATCCCCAAATTCGACCAGAGCAGCAAACGGGCGCTGGAAGCATCGCTCCAAGCCCTGGGGATCGAGCAAGCCTTTACCAAAGGGGCAGACTTTTCCGGCCTGTCGAATGAGACTGCGACCCCCATCTGGATCAGCAGCGTCACCCAGGAGAGCCGCGTTGCCATCGACGAAAAAGGTGTGGTCGCCGCGGCCTACACGGAGGTCGGGATGGATGCAGGGGCGGCCCTGATCGAAGACCCGGACCAGGCGGACATGATCTTAGACCGCCCGTTCCTCTATGCCATCACCGGGCCGGAAGGGGAGCTGCTCTTCCTGGGCGTCTGCCAGGACCCTACGGCGTAAAGAATATACAGCGAAACAACGAAAAGACCAGCGGGTGAAGTTCACTCGCTGGTCTTTTCACGCTCGGCGGATCAAATCAAACCATAGCGCTCTTTTAATTGTAATACCCGCAGCACGCTCTCGTCCAACCGCTGCTGGGAGATGGTACCGTCCTTCACGGCGGAGAGGACGGCGGTGTAGGCGGCGGACAGATCCTCCGGCTGGAGCAGGATGTCGGCCCCGGCTTGAAAGGCCCGCAAGGCGGCGTCTCCGCTGTCGTAATGCTGGGCAATGGCGGGGTCAGACAGGGGGGCCGTCATAATGAGCCTGGAGAAGCGCAGCTCGCCCCGCAGCTTGCTCGTGATCATCTCCTGGGACAAGGAGGCGGGCAGGCCGTCGCTGCTGGCGTTGGGGGTGGTGACGTGGGAGACCATGATGGCGTCCGCCCCGGCCGCCATGCCCGCCTGGAAGGGGTAGAGCGACGTCGTCCGCATCGTCTCCCAGGTCTCCGTCAGGGAGGCCCCTTCGCTGGCGTTGGTCCCGCCCTGGCCAGGATAGTGCTTCAGCACGCAGGCGACCCCGCCCTCGTGAAAGCCCTCCACGGCGGCGCTGGTACACATGGCCGCCTGCTCCGGGGATTCACTGAAAGAGAGAGCGCTGCCCACGTCGCAGGTGGGGGCTAAATTCATCTGGAAGCCCAGGTCGGCCAGGGCCTTGCCGATGGTGGCGGCGGCGTCCTTGACTTTGGCCCCGTCCCCGGTGGAGCCGAGGGCGGCGGGGGTCTCGGTTTTGGCCAGGCCAAAGGCTTCCTTCCCGGCAATGGTCGCCCCCATGCCGCCCTCTTCTTGCAGGGCGAACAGGGGCGTGACGGAGGACGTTTTTTTCAGGCGCCCCATGAGCTTGTCCAGCTGGTCTTTGTCCTGGATGTTCGACCCGGTCAGGACGAAGCCGCCCACGGGGTAGGTCTCCAGGGCCTTCAGCTCTTTGGCGCTCAGGGTCGTGGTGCCGGCTGCGGCCGGCTCCTCCGCCAGCGCATCCGGCAGGATGAGGAAGAGCTGACCGACCTTCTGCTCGGTGGAGAGCTTTGCCAGCAGCGCCTCGGCGTTGCCCGCTGTGGTCTGCTCGACCTCGCCGGGTTCCTCTTGGAAAAAGTCAGCCTCCCCGCCGCCGCTGCCCTGGCGGCCCAGCAGGCAGATGACCACGACCATCACCACGATCAGTCCCGCCAGCGCAGGCAGGACCCATTTTTGTTTCAGCATAGATGCCACATCCGTTTCCGTTGTACTCTGTTGCCCAGTATAGCCCGTTTCCGGCGAAAGTACAAGAGAAAAAAGCTGTGCGTGTCGGAGGGGCGGCACGCACAGCTTTGGCTGCGTTTGGAGGTCGTTAAGAAGCAGAGGAGGGGATCAGCCCTCTTCCTGAATGGCTTTTGCGTCGGCAATGGCCTTCTGCTGGGCCGCAGGAGGTGCTTCCTCGTAGCGGACGAAGTGGAAGGTGAAGGAGCCGCGGCTCTGGGTCAGAGAGCGCAGGTCGATGGCGTAAGAGGTCATCTCGGCCATGGGGACCTCGGCCTCCAGGATCTGGTTGCCGTCGTCGGTGGGGTTCATGCCCATCACGCGGCCGCGGCGCTTGTTCAGGTCGCCCATGACGTCGCCCAGGTAGCTGTCGGGGATGGTGACCTGGAGGGCACCGATGGGCTCCAGAATAGTGGGGTTGGCGTTGGCGATGCCTTCCTTATAGGCCAGCTGGGCTGCGGTCTTAAAGGCCATTTCGTTGGAGTCCACGGGGTGATAGGAGCCGTCGTACAGGGTGGCCTTCAGGCCGACCAGAGGATACCCGGCCAGCACGCCCTTGTTGGCGGCTTCCCGCAGGCCCTTTTCCACGGCGGGGAAGAAGTTCTTGGGCACGCTGCCGCCGAACACTTCCTCGGCAAAGACCATCTCATCGGACTCATACTGCGGCTCGAAGCGGATCCACACGTCACCGAACTGGCCGGAGCCGCCGGTCTGCTTCTTGTGCCGGCCGTGGGCCTCGACCTTTTTCTTGATGGTCTCGCGGTAGGGCACGCGGGCGGGGCTGAGCTCGGCTTCCACGCCGAAGCGGCTCTTCAGGCGGGAGACCAGCACGTCCAGCTGCATGTCGCCGGCACCGGAGAGGACCACCTGGCGGGTCTCCGGGTTGTTCACCACGGAGAAGGAGGGGTCTTCCTCGTTCATCTTGGCCAAACCGGCGGCGACCTTGTCGTCCTGGCCGCGGGTCTTGGGGGCGATGGCCTTGGAGTAGCAGGGCTCGGCGAAGGGGATGCCCTTCAGGGCCACGACCTTTCGGCTGTCACACAGGGTGTCGCCGGTCTTGACCTTTTCCATCTTGCCGATGGCGCCGATGTCGCCGCAGGTCAGCTCCTTGACCTCGGTGGCCTTCTTGCCGCACATCTGGTACAGACGGCCCAGCTTTTCGGGGTTGCCGGTGCGGGCGTTGACCAGGGACAGGTCAGAGGTGATCTCGCCGGAGAGGACCTTGATGAGGGAATACTTGCCGTACTGGTCGGAGATGGTCTTGAAGACGTAAGCCGTGGGAACGCCGCCGGGGGAGACAACGAACTCTTCCGTCTCGCCGTCCTGGGTGGTGGCCTTGTGGTGGTTGCCCTCCATGGGGTTGGGCAGCAGGTCCACGATGTAGTCCATCAGCATGAGGGAGCCCATGCAGTTGATGGCGGAGCCGAAGAAGACGGGGAACATGGACAGCTCCCGCACGCCCTGGCGCAGGCCGCGGATCATCTCAGGGTAGGTGAAGGACTCACCGCTGAAATACTTGTCCATCATCTCCTCGGAGGTCTCGGCGACGGACTCTTTCAGGGCCTCGTTGAACTCGGCGACCACATCGGCCTTCTCGGCGGGGATCTCGACCTCGACGCCCTTGTAGTCCTGCAACTCAAAGGCACGCTTGTTCAGCACGTCGATGAGGCCGGTGGTGTGTTTATCCTCGTCCCACATGGGAACGGCCAGGGGAGCGATCTTGTTGCCATAGCGCTCGCGCAGGGCGTTGAAGGTCGCGTTGTAATCGCTGTTCTCCTCGTCGGTCTTGGAGATATAGATGAACCGGGGCATGTCGCGCTCCTGGCAGTATTTCCAGACCTTTTCAAAGCCCACGGAAATGCCGTCCTTGGCGGAGCAGACAATGATGGCGGCGTCGGCGGCCCGCAGGGCCTCCATGACCTCACCGGAGAAGTCGAACGCACCGGGGGTGTCCAGCACGTTGATCTTACAGCCCTTGTATTCCAGGGGGGCTACCGCGGCAGAAATGGAGATCTGGCGGCGAATTTCTTCGGGGTCATAATCGCAGACGGTGTTGCCATCGGCGCAGGTACCCATGCGCTTGATTGCACCGGTCATAAACAGCAGGCTCTCAGCCAGGGCAGTCTTCCCGCTGCCGCTGTGGCCCACCAAACAGACGTTTCGGATGTTTTGCACAGAATAACTCATAGCGATGTTCTCTCCTTATTTCAGATGGAACAAGAGGTACTCATCTCCCCTCGGTCCATGACGGAGTCGCACACTCCATCGTCATGTTCACAGTATACCGCATCTTTAAGGCAATGACAACACAAAATGCAAAAAAAAGAAAAATTTTTTGTAACATACAGCAAAATCCCCTGTAAGAACTGGTCTGGCAGGGGCTTGCGTGCTTGAAAAACCTGGGATTTTAGAACATTATCCCCTCAAAAGAGCGGCTTTTCCGTCTCTTTCGGTCTCCTGAGGGACAAAAACGACGGAGAGACTTTCTTCACTTGCATTTGAGAGGATGAATCATCGGTCGTCAAGTGAGGGGGGATCTTTCAGCTCCCGCTGGATGCCCGCCGTGACCCGGTAGACATCCTCTAAGGTCGTGATCTTGGAGATCTCACTCTTCCAATACCCGGCGTAGGGCACGCCCTTGAGATACCAGGCGTAATGCTTCCGGGCCTCCAGGCAGGCGATCTTCTCACTCTTGTTTTTCGCAGCCAGCTCAAACTGCCGCACGGCCACCTTGCACCGCTCCGCCAGCGGCGGCAGAGGGGGAATGGGCTTGCCCGCAATGGCGGCCTGGGCCTGCTGGAAGATCCAGGGGTTGCCGAAGACGCCCCGCGCGATCATCACCCCGTCGGCCCCGGTGTAGCGCAAAATACGCTCGGCGTCCGGCCCGGAGAAGACGTCGCCGTTGGCGATGACGGGAATGGACACGGCGTTTTTCACCTCTCGAATATAGTCCCAGTTGGCCGTGCCGGAATACATCTGCACTTTGGTCCGGCCGTGGACCGTCAGGGCAGAGACCCCGACGGATTCCAGCAGCTTCGACAGCTCCAGGCAGACGATGTTCCCCTTGTCCCAGCCCAGACGCATCTTGACGGTCACAGGGGTCCCTTTGGCCCCCCGGATCACGGCCTCCGCCACCCGGCAAGCCTTGTCCAGGTCTTTTAAGAGACCGGAGCCGTCGCCGTTGTTGGCGACCTTGGGGACCGGGCAGCCCATGTTGATGTCGATGATGTCCGGCCGGGCGACCTCCCGGATGATGGCGGCCGCCTCCTCCATGCAGGCCAGGTCACTGCCGAAGACCTGCACTCCGGCGGGGTGCTCGTCCGGCCCCAGCTCCATGAGGGGGAGGGTCTTTTTATCCTGATAGCACAGGGCCTTGGCGCTGACCATCTCCGTGATGGTGTACCCTGCGCCCAGCTCCCGGCAGATGGTGCGAAACGCCAGGTCCGTCACCCCCGCCATGGGGGCCAGGACCAGCTTGGAATCAATATTGACGGAACCGATCTGCAATCGGATCACCTCATTTCTGAAAAATCAAGTAACATTTTATTTTATCATAAGAAGTCACCGGTTGCAAAGCCCGGAAAATGTGATATGATAAATTTTACGTTTTTGAGTTGAGTATTGAGGAGAGAAGAGAATGACAGAACCGAAAAACCATCGAAATCCAGTGACGGCCTTTTTCCGTGGCCTCTACGCCGAGCTGGCCTTCAGTGGCGAGAGCTTACGCATCAACGGTGTGGGCCTGCTCTTTGGCCTGGTGACAGGCCTCGTCGTCGGTGTCTGCGGCGGCGTGTTTGCCCGCCTGCTGGATGTGGCCGCCGACGTGCGCAACGGGACCGCCTGGGCCATGTACCTGCTGCCGCTGGCGGGCCTGATGGTGGTGTGGATGTACCGCCGGGGCGGCATCAAGACCGCCGGGGGCACCGACCTCATCATCCAGGCTGCCCGTGGGGAACAGCCTGTCTCCCGCCTGCTGGCTCCGGTGATCTTCGCCGCAACCTTGCTGACCCACTTCTTCGGCGGCTCCGCCGGGCGGGAGGGCGCGGCCTTGCAGCTGGGCGGTTCCCTGTCTGAGCTGATCCGCAAGGGGGCCGGGATGGGGGAGAGCTACCAGGACCTGGCCATCATGTGCGGCATGAGCGCGGGCTTCTCCGCTGTTTTCGGCAGCCAGATCGCCGCCGCCCTGTTCGCCCTGGAAATTTCCTGCGTGGGCATCCTGCCCCTGGGCGGGCTGTTTCCCTGCGTTGTCTCCTCCCTGACCGCCGGGACCATCGCGCGGGCGATGGGGGTGCATGGGGTCAGCTTTATTTTAACGGCCTCGACGGCCGACGTGATATTTTACGGCCAGGTCGTGGCGCTCTCCCTCGCCTGCGGTCTGCTCAGCACCATCGTCTGCTATACCTTCGCCGGGGTGCGGTCCGGGCTGGAGCGGTTGTTTCCGAACCCCTACCTGCGCGTCCTCGTGGGCAGCGCCGCCGTCCTTGGCCTGACGACCCTGCTGGGCACCAAGCTCTATCTGGGCACCGGCTCAGACATGATCGCCGGGGCGATCCGGGAGGGGAGCGCCCAGCCTCTGGACTTTGTCTGGAAGCTCCTGCTCACGGCCCTGACGCTGGGGGCCGGGCTGAAGGGCGGCGAGATCGTGCCGTCCTTTGCCATCGGGGCGTCCTTCGGCTGTGTGGTCGGGCCGCTGCTGGGCCTGCAAGCGCCCTACCGCCATTGGGATGGTGGCGCTCTTCTGCGGCGTGACCAACTGCCCGCTGACGGCGCTGGTCTTGAGCTTTGAGGTCTTCTCCTTCTGCAACCCCGGCGGGTTTCTCATGGCGGTGGCGGTGAGCTTTCTGGTCTCCGGCTACGGCGGCCTGTACGCCAAGCAGAAGTTTGCCTTTTCCAAGTCCGCCAGCCCCGAAGGCCTGGCGCATACGGACCGCCAGGAGCACGACGAGCCCCGCTGAAAACATGGCTTGCACTGACCTGTCTCCCATGGTATAGTAAACCCAGCGGGCGGCGTGGAACCTGCCCGCGGAGTCTACCCCCAAGAGATCGAGAAAGGATTGACCTACGATGAAAAAACTCCTGTCCCTCGTCCTGTCTCTCGTGTTGGCCTTCAGCCTGTGCGTCCCCGCCATGGCTGCCAGCGAGAGCATGGCAAACTTCCAGAAGACGGCGACCTACAACAACCAGTTTTCCGACGTCTCCGCCAGCTACTGGGCGACCCCTTCCATCAAGCTCTGCTATGAGTACGGCTTCATGAAGGGCACCACCCCCAAGCAGTTCAGCCCCACCGGCGCCCTGACCGTGGCCGAGGCCATTGTCATGGCCGACCGTCTGCATGAGATCTACACCACCGGCCAGAGCACCCTGACCAACGGGGAGCCCTGGTACCAGACCTATGTGGATTACGCGATTGAAAACGGCATCGTCCAGGCCGGCGACTTCACCAGCTACACCGCCAAGGCCACCCGCGGCCAGATGGCCTATATCTTCTCCCGCGCCCTGCCTGCCTCCGTGCTGCCCTCCATCAACAACGTCCAGACCCTGCCGGACGTGACCGGCAGCACCAAGTACAGCCAGGAGATCTTCTCCCTGTATAACGCCGGGGTCCTGACCGGCAGCGACGTCTTCGGGACCTTCAAGCCCAACGACAACATCATCCGCGCCGAGGCCGCCGCCATCCTCACCCGCGTGGCCCTGCCCGAACAGCGCAAGACCGTGGTGCTCATGAAGCAGGTGCAGTGGGGCGTTGCCAAGCTGGCCATTCCCCAGAGCGCCGGGGCCGGCGTCACCGAGAACGGCATGTATACCGTGACCTCCGAGCAGGATGCCTGCGGCGTCATCGCCACCAGCGTGACCGACTCCGCCTACAAGGGCCTGAGCGTGACGGTGCTGACCGAGCAGCAGATGAACAACATCTTGACCCAGGCCTTCAACAGCACCGACGGCAAGCTCTCCAACGCCAAGTCCACCAAGGTCTCCTTCGGTTCCGTGAAGGCCTACCGCACCGTCGGTATCCTGACCACCGACGAGGGCGCAGGGGACTGCCTCATCTTCACCTACATCACCGGCAACAAGATGGATATGATCTGTCTGCTGGCCTATGAGAACGATACCGCGCTGAAAAACATGGCCAACGGCCTGATGGTGGGCGGCGTAGTGGCCTCTCCTCAGTTCTGAGCAATATATTCCATAGATGAAAGAGTCCCCGGCAGGAAAAGTTTTCCTGCCGGGGACTTTAACGTTTTTAAGAATGATTGGTGCTGATGCTTAGTGCTCATACCAACCAGGGGCGCCGGGGGTCAGGTTGATGTTGACCTGCTTGATCTCCTGGTATTCCTCCAGGCCGTGGACGCCCAGCTCGCGGCCAATGCCGGACATCTTATAGCCGCCCCAAGGTGCTTCGTTGAAGGTGGGGTTGAAGGCGTTGACCCAGGTGATACCGGCGCGGACCTCTTTGACCACGCGGATGGCCCGCTCCAGCTGATGGGTGAACACACCGCCGGCCAGACCGTAATCCGTGTCGTTGGCCATCGCAATGGCTTCTTCCTCGGTCTTGAAGGTCTGAATGGTGACCACAGGCCCGAAAATCTCTTCCCGGACGATGGTCATGTCGGGGGTGCAGTGATCGAAGATGGTGGGGCGCATGAAGTAGCCCTTGGCACACTCGCCCTCGGTGAAGCGTTCACCGCCGCAGACCAAGGTAGCGCCCTCTTCGAGACCCTTTTGCACATAGCTGAGCACGTCACGGAGCTGGCTCTCGCTGACCACGGGGCCCATGTCGGGGTTGTCCAGCGGATTGCCGATGGTCATGGCGTTGGCCCGCTCAGCAAAGCGCTTAACGAAAGCGTCGTGGATGCTCTCTTCAATGATGATGCGGGAACCGGCGCAGCAGACCTCGCCCTGATTGAAGAAGATACCGATCATAGCCCACTCGACAGCGGCCTCCAAATCCACATCGGCGAAGATGATGTTGGGGGATTTGCCCCCCAGCTCCAGGCCAATCTTCTTTACATTATTGGCAGCGCACCGCATGATACTCTGGCCTACAGCAGTAGAACCGGTGAGGGTGACCATGCCGATGTCCTTGTGGGAGGCCAGGGCCTCGCCTACGGAACCGCCAGGCCCCAGGATCAGGTTGGCAGCGCCCTTAGGTACGCCCGCCTCTTCCAGGATCTCAAACATCTTCACGTTCGACATCACGGCGTTGGAAGCGGGCTTGAAGATGATGCTGTTGCCGGCAGCCAGAGCCGGTGCGATCTTCCAGGACCCCATGACAAAGGGGAAGTTCCAGGCGCTGATGAGGGCGACAACACCTACAGGCTCGTGGATGGTAAAGGAATGCATTTTGCCAAAGCCCTCGTTGACGTCGTAGACACCGCCGTAAGGGGCCTTGATGAGGCCGGCGTAATAGCGATAGCAATGGAGCGCATCGTCTACATCGCCTTCGGCCTCCCGCAAGGGCTTGCCCATGTCCATGGATTCAATGCGGGCCAGTTCGTCCCGGTTCTTGTCGATGAGGTCGGCGATCTTCAGCAGGATGTCACCTCTGGTCTGACTGTCCATATCCCGCCAGTCACGGGTCTCATAGAAGGACGTTTTGGCAGCGGCCACAGCACGCTCCACGTCTTCCAGACCGGACTGAACGACCTCAGCCAGGATCTCACCGTTGGCAGGATTGTAGGTAGGCGCAGTCTTACCGCTGACGCTCTCGACCCATTCACCGTTAATATAGTTTTTGCAGATCTTCATGGATAAATCTCCTATCAGTCATAAGGTGGAAGGGGCGCTCCGGCGCAGAGAGTTTCTCTGGTGGGAGGATGTATTGCATGAGACGAAGGAACAGATGGCTGCCTTAGAGTCCGAACACTTCCTTCGCCTTGGCTGCCGCCTTGTCGGAGGCATCCAGGATCTTTGCGATCTCCTCGGGGGTGAGAGAAACGGGGGGCTCAAAGCGGATGGACTTGGAGTTGTTCAGGGTGCCGGAGATGATGACGTGCTGGTTGTACATCTCCTTGGAGAACTCATAGCCGTACTCATCGGAGAAAAACTCCACGGCCATCATCATGCCGACGCCGCGAACTTCCTTGATGACGGTAGGATACTTTGCCTGAATGGCTTCCAGACCGGCCTTGATCTTGGCACCCTTCTCCCGAGCCTGACCGGGGACATCATTCTTGAGCTGGAAATCCAGAGCGGCGATGGCAGCAGCGCAGCAGACAGGGTTTCCGCCGAAGGTGGTGGAACCCAGCAGATAGGGATTTTCCACCAGTTCCTCGCTCCACATCTCGGGCCGGAAGATGAGGCCGGTGATGGGCATGACGCCGCCGCCGAAAGCTTTGCCGAAGGTCATGATGTCGGGAACGATCCCCTCTGCGTCGCAGCGCCACAGGGTACCGGTGCGGCCCATGCCGGTCTGGATCTCGTCGATGATCAGAAGGACATTCAGTTCGTCACAGATGGCACGGACTTCCTTCAGATAGCCTTCGGGAGGAATGATAACGCCGGCTTCACCCTGGATCGGCTCCAGGACCACGGCGGCGATGGATTCCCCAACCTCCCGCAGATTCTCAATGGCAGTGCGGATGGCGGCAGCGTTGCCGTACTCCACGTGCTGCACCTGCTGAATCAGAGGGAGATAGGGCTGGCGATAGATCCCTTTGGCCGTGAGAGAGAGGGAACCGCCGGTCTTGCCGTGAAAAGCGTGGGTAGTGGAGATGAACCACTTGCCCTTACTTTTGAAACGGGCCAATTTCATGGCGATCTCAACGGCTTCGGTACCGCAGTTGGTGAAGAAGCACTGCTGCAGGTCACCGGGAGTGCAGTCTGCCATGGCCTTGGCCAGGTAACCGCGGAGGGGATCGATGAGTTCCTGGGAGTGTAGCCCTTGTCGGCTCAGCTGAGCCTTCACCGTGTCGATGATCAGGTCTTCGCTGTGGCCGGCGACATAAATACCGAAACCGCCCATAGCATCCAAGAACACTTCGTTGTCGTACAGTCCGCGGAAGTAGGAGCCTCCGTCCTCCCATTCCAGAACGGCGTTGCCTTCGGTCTCGGAGGAGATACACTTTCTGTAGTTGATCCAACCGGGGCTGACGTAGGAGTTGAAATGTTCTACGGTCTCCTTGACCATCTGAGCCTTTTCCTCTTCGGGGATCTCGTCTGCTTTCATGTGGATGAGCTTAATGACTCTGTCCAGATCGTTCACGACCTGTTCTCTGTTTTTTTCGTAGTTATACATGATGGATCCTCCTTTTAGTTCAATATTATGCGGATATACAATTGGGCGAAGAGAGTTTTCTGACTTCTACTTACCTGTTGTGTCTTGCTAATATTTGATCAACATAGAGAAGTTGATGAAAATGGGAGATTTGGAACGATTAAATCCTCCGATTTTATTATACGGGAACACCTTAGTTCCTGAAATTCTTTTATTCTTCTATTTCGTACTTGATTTCTTTTATTTTCACATGTTTTTAAGTATGTTTTTCTGCGCTTTTTTCTGCTATACTGAAAAAACTAAGAAGTATATCCGTAAAATGAAGAACACAGGAGGGCTGCTGTGATAAGGAAAAATGTTTTTTTGATCCTGAACAATGTGGTCTGTGAGCTGTACCGATGCCAGACCTATGCGGAATTGGGACAGTTTTTTCTTCCGGTGCTGCGGATGCTTATCCCTTTTCGGTATGCCAGCATCATGCGCCGGGAAAACACCACAGAGCACATCCGGCTGGTGGATCCGCTCTGCATTCCCTCGGAGTTTTTGGAAGCGGAACAAAACTATATGCGCTTTGCCGACGATGATTATACCGGCTGGCTCAACTGCTGCCGAGAGTCTACCCTCTTCCGAGAGAGCGACCTGGTCGGGGAGCAGCAGCGGCTGCGCTCCACCATCTATCAGAAGTGTTACCAGAAGTTCCATGTTTACGACTCCCTTCAATATGGCATCGTGTTCAACGGGCGGCCCCTGGGGGCGCTGAGCCTATTTCGCCACCGGGAGGACGGTCCTTTTACCAGCGACGACCTCTTTTTACTCAGCTCGGTGGGGATCCATCTGAATCAGCATATGTCCTCCCTGCTGGATAAAATGTATCACCGGGAAACGGTATCGGGCTATGACCTTTCGGCTGTGGCCAAGAAATACAAGCTGACCGGCCGGGAAGTCCAGCTGATCGAGCAGCTTACCCGCTTCCGGGACAATCGGGAGATCGCAGAGGCGATGCAGGTGCGGGACTCTACCTTACAGAAGCATTTCCAGAATATTTTCCGTAAGCTGGATGTATCCTCACGGTGGGAGATCATGCGCCTTCTTCTGGAAGGTGACCCCAGAAGCTGAAGCACAACAGGAGAAAGGTCCACAGTACAAAAAACAACAAAAAAGAGAATACCACAGGCCAATGTCATAACCAAAGGTAGACAGAGCATAGCATACCGAATTCTTGTCCTTCCACAAAACACATTCTATATCTATGCGGAGGCGTTACACTTTATGGCTCCATCAGCGCCTTTCGCGGAAAGGGAGATCATCGATCTATGTACGGAACCTATGGAATCATCAGTCTTCTTCCTGTGCTTACGCTTATTGTCGTTGCTCTGATCACCAAACGAACCTTTGAATCCCTGCTCGTTGCCACCCTCCTGGCCTTGATCATCGGCTATAAGGGATATTGGTTCTCGGCCCTTGTGGAGCAGCTTCAGACGGTTGCTGCGGAAAATATCTGGGTGCTTCTGGTAGTTGGCCTGCTGGGAGGTCTGGTGGGCGTTTTTGAAAAGTCCCGCGTCGCTATGGGCTTTGCAAATGTACTCTCCCGTTTTGGCACCACCAAAAAGAAGTCCCTGCTGGCGGAGTGGGCCCTCAGCGTTCTGCTGTTTGTGGATGACTACCTGAACATCCTCACCACTGGCTCCATTGGCAAACGGTTGAACGACCCACACCGGATCCATCGAACCATGACAGCTTACGTCATTGGATCCACCTCTGCGCCTGTGGTGGTGCTCATCCCGCTCTCCTCCTGGTCCATCTACTATGCCAGTCTGATTGAGAATGCCGGTGCTGCCCCCGAAGGGGGGAGCGGTGTGCTGGCCTATATTCAGTCTATTCCCTTCATGTTCTACCCCATGTTCTGTTTGCTGATTCTGCTCTTGGTCATTGCCGGGGTTATCCCGCTCTTTGGCCCGATCCGAAGATACCAGAAGCAGGCGGAGGAGACCGGACAGCTCTACCCAGAGACCGGCCCGGTCGAAGCGGAGAGCACCGCAGTGGAGGACGCAGACACGACCCAGCGCAAGACAGGCGGCATGATTGACTTTATCCTGCCTATTCTGGTCCTGCTGGTCGCCACCGTCTATTTTGATATTGACGTGCTGCCGGGCATCATGATCGCCCTAGTCTTCACCTGTATCCTGTACATCGCCCGAAAGCTGATGTCTATGTCCGAATTTGTGGATACAGTATGGGAAGGGTTTTCAACGATGATTTCTGTGTTGGCGCTGCTGGTCATTGCGTTTCTCTTCAAGGCAGCCTGCGAAAATCTGGGGATGTCTGAGTACATCATCAGCAAGGTCGCTCCTCTGATGGCCGGCCAAGCGCTCCCCTTCGTGGTGTTCCTGGTGTCAACCCTCATGACATTTGCCCTGGCCAATGCTTGGGGCGTGTCTGCCATCATGGTGCCCTTTGTCATCCCCTTGGCGCAGGCGATAGACGCGAATCTGGCCGTGGCGATCGCAGCGATCTTCTCCGGCTCGGTGTGTGGCACCCAGCTGTGTTTCTACTCGGATAACTCTATCCTCATCGGCCAGGCCACGGGGATCCAACCCCTGGACCACGTAAAGACCCAGATGCCGTTTGCCCTGTGTGCCGCTGCACTGACATCTATCACCTACTTGGCGTATGGCTTCCTCTTCTTAGGCTGATTTTCTGCGGACCTTTGTTTTCCGGCCCTGGAGACACGAGCGAATGAGAGTCTATGCAAAAACATGAGAAATGAAAAAGGACTCCGAACGGAAGTGCAGGATCAAGCTGCATCCGTCGGAGTCCTTTTTATGATCTTGGAAAGACAATCAGGGATTCTGAGCAAAGTACTCCCGCGTCTGGTCGGCGTTGTGCATGACCTCGGCGGTGAGGGCCTCGAAGGAGGGGAACTTCCGCTCCTCCCGCAGGTACTTGTAAAACTCCATCTGGATCTTCTGGCCGTAGAGGTCGCCGTGGAAATCCAGGATGAAGCCCTCGATGGTCAGCTGGTTGCCGTCGTCGATGGTGGGGCGGGTGCCCACGTTGGTCACGGCCAGGTGGGTGTCGCCGTTTTCCAGGATGACCTTGGTGGCATAGACGCCCTTGGCGGGGGAGAGGACGTTCTCTTTCAGCTTCAGGTTCACCGTGGGGAAGCCCAGGGTGGTGCCCAGCTTCTTGCCGTGGGACACCCGGTCGCTGAGGGTGTAGGGATGGCCCAGAAATTCGTTGGCGCGTTCGATCTCCCCCTGGGCGACTAAGGTGCGGATATAGGTGGAGGAGACGGTGATGCCGTCCTGCTCCACGCGGGGGATGATGTCACAGCCGACGCCCAGCTCCTGGCAGGTCTCTTTCAGCAGCTGGGGGTTGCCATCGCCCTTATAGCCGAAGTGATAGTCGTGGCCGGCCACCAGATGGATGGCCCCCAGATCTTTGATGAGGGTGTCCACCAAAAACTCCCGCCAGGGCTGCTTCATCCGCGCGGGGGTGAAGGGCTCCACGATCACGTCCTGGATGCCGTAATACTTCCGCATCAGGTCCGCCCGGTCCTCCGGGGAGGTGAGCAGGGGCATGGGACGGCCTAAGATCACCGTCTGGGGATGGGGGTCAAAGGTGAAGGCGGAGGGGGTGGCTCCCGTCTCCTTTGCCACCTGGGCGGTGCGGCGCATCAGGGCGGCGTGGCCGTTGTGCACGCCGTCGAAAAAGCCCAGGGCAATCACACGTTTTTTCTGTTCCAAGTTCTTACACCTCGAAAAAGCTTTTTATTGTGGTCAGCACGCCCTGGGTCAGCCGGCTCAGGGCGAGAAAATCCCCCGTCGGGCCATAGACCCGATAGACCCCGTCCGGGGCCTCCAGGGAGAGCGTATTTCCGTTGCGGACTTTCTTTTCCGCCCGCTGGCTGGTCAGGGTCAGGGCCGGGTGCCCGGCAAAATAGGCGTCCACCGGCAGCAGCAGGGCAGCGGGATCCGCTGCCGCCTGTACCTGCTCCAGCGTCACCGCCTGGTCCAGGGCAAAGCCCGCCGACCGGGTCCGGCGCAGGGAGAAAAGCGTTCCCCCACAGCCCAGCGCCTGCCCGATGTCATGGCAGAGCGTGCGGACATACGTCCCCTTGGAGCATTTGACCCGCAGGGTATAGTCGGTGGGGGAGAGCTGGTCCAGTAACTCCAGCTCGTAAATGGTGATGGGCCGGGGCTGACGCTCCACCTCCTGCCCCCGCCGGGCCAGCTCATAGAGCTTTTTGCCCTCTTTCTTGATGGCGGAGTACATGGGGGGGATCTGCTGGATATCTCCCCGGAATTGAGCAAGGATCTTCTCCACGTCTTCCCGTGTCACAGAGACGGGAGCGGTGGAGAGCGTCGAGCCGGTCACGTCCTGGGTGTCCGTGACCTGCCCCAGGCGCAGCCCGGCCAGATATTCCTTTTCCCGTTCGGCGGCGAACTCCACCGCGCGGGTGGCCCGGCCCACAAAGACGGGCAGCACACCGGTGGCCATGGGGTCCAGCGTTCCCGCGTGGCCGATGCGCTTTTCGTGCAAGATCCCCCGGAGCTTGGCCACCACGTCGTGGCTGGTCCAGTCCGTGGGCTTGTCGATGATGAGGATACCGTTAGCCATGCTGCACCTGCTCGATGGCTTTCAGCATGGCGGCCTTGGCCTGGGCGGGGGTACCCTGGATGGTGCAGCCCGCGGCCGCTGCGTGTCCGCCGCCGCCGTACACGGCGCAGACCGCCGAGGCGTTCAGGGTCTTGCCGTCGGTCCGCAGAGAGATCTTGCACTCTTCCGGCTTGAGCTGCCGGATGGTGACGGCGTTGTCCACGCCCTCCAGCTGGCCGATGAAGGCGGAGATGTCCTCCAGGTCCTCCTCGGTGGCTTCCAGCTCCCGGATGAGATCCAGGGTCACATAGGCAAAGACCAGCGTGCCGTTCTGCGCCAGATCCATCTCCCGAACGAGGCGGCTCTCGATCTGCATCCGCTTGAGGGACTTGACCCGGAAATGCCGCTTGTTCACCCACTGGGCGTCAAAGCCGGTCTCCATGAGCGCGGCGGCGATGCGGTGGGTGTCCGGTGTGGTGTTGGAGTAGACGAAGCAGCCGGTGTCCGTGGCGATGGCCATATACAGCAGCAGGGCGATGGGGGCGGTGATGCGCACGCCCATCTCGACCAAAATGCGGTACAGCAGCTCCGCGCAGGCGGCGCAGTCGGGATCGACCCGCGTCTGCTTGGCGTAGCCCTCGTTGGAGCCGTGGTGGTCGATGGCCAGGTCAATGCGGTCGGCATAGGCCTGGCCGCTGCCGGGGAGCATCCCCAGGGCGGCCGTGTCCACCGACACAACGAACTGAGGCACGAACTCCGCCGGGGCCAGCACGCCCTCGAAATAGGGGGTGAAGAGCCCGTGGGCGTCCTCATTGGGCAGCACCCAGGCGGTCTTGCCCAGCTGGCGCAGGGCCAGGCACAGGGCGCAGGCGCAGCCGATGGTGTCCCCGTCCGGGCGGCGGTGGGTGAGGATGAGTACGTCCTCCATGGCCAGCAGACGCTGGGCGGTCTGATGGTCGGTCATTGGTCCCCTCCCGTTTCCTTCCGTTCGATGTCGTTGAGGAGCTTTAAGATATGGGTGCCCTTGTCGATGGAGTCATCGGCCTGGAACACCAGCTCCGGGGTATAGCGCAGGGAGAGGGCGCGGCCCAGCTCCCGGCGCAGGTAGCCGCCGGCGGACTTGAGGCCCTTGATGACTTCTTTCACGTCGCTCTTGTCCAGCACGCTCACATAGACCTTGGCGTAGCGTAGGTCCGGGGTGGTCTCCACGTGTGTGATGGAGACCAGCCCATGCACACGGGGGTCTTTTACGGTGCGGAAGAGCGCTGCCAGCTCCCGCTGGATCTCTTCGTTGATCCGTCCGATTCGATTTGAGGCCATAGAATTTCCCTCCGAAAATTCAAAAGGGTCTCCCCGCCCCGTCCGGGCGGGGAGACCTGGATTTGTTGTTCTGGCGGGGCAGAGAGGCTCAGACCTCGATCTGCTCCATGATGAAGGCTTCGATCACGTCACCGACCTTGATGTCGCTGTACTTCTCGATGCCGATGCCGCACTCGTAGCCCTGGGCCACTTCCTTGACGGCGTCCTTAAAGCGCTGCAAGGAGGAGATGGTGCCCTCGTGGACGACGATGCCGTCCCGCACCAGGCGGATCTGGGCGTTGCGCTGCACCTTGCCCTCGGTGATATAGCAGCCGGCGATGATGCCCGCGCCGGTGATCTTGTAGACCTCGCGGACCTCGGCAGCGCCCAGGGAGACTTCCTTGAACTTGGGGGCCAGCATGCCCTTCATGGCCGCTTCCATCTCGTTGATGCAGTCGTAGATGACGCGGTACATTCTCATGTCGACCTTGGAGCGGGCGGCCGTGTCCTTCGCGTTGGCATCGGGGCGGACGTTGAAGCCCACGATGATGGCGTTGGACGTGGAGGCCAGCATGACGTCGGACTCGTTGATGGCACCGACGGCGCAGTGGATGACCCGCACGCGGACCTCCTCGTTGGTCAGCTTCTCCAGGGAAGCCTTGACGGCCTCGGCGGAGCCCTGCACGTCGGCCTTCACGATGATGTTCAGGTCCTTCAGCTCGCCCTGCTGGATCTGTGGCCGTCATATCAAATTCATTCAGTCCGTTTTCTATTTTCTTACCGCTG
>OLOM01001012.1_pt1 | contig 20241 bp, 10 predicted proteins | sample 1672531 | NCBI WGS metagenome assembly OLOM01 (sample SAMEA3136696, study PRJEB25190) | human gut metagenome | reverse complement strand
GGGCGCCTGAGGGGCGCTCGCCTGGTAGTTGGCCTGCGGGGCAGGGGCAGCGTAGCCGCCCTGCTGCTGGCCATAGCCGCCGGAGTTGCCGCCCTGACGAGAGCTCATGAACTCGATCTCGTCAATGACGACCTCGATCTTGGACCGCTTCTGACCGTCACGCTCCCAGGAGCTGTAACGGAGGCGACCCTCGATGGCGACCTTGGTTCCCTTCGAAAGGTAGCGCTGGATCGCCTCGGCACGAGTGCCGAACATCACGCAGTCGATGAAGTTGGGGTAGTCCTCCCAGTTACCGGTCTGCGGGTTGCGACGACGGTCGTTGACCGCCACGCCAAGATGCAGCACCTGCGTGCCGCCCTGCGTGGCCCTCAGCTCGGGATCCCTGGTCAGGTTGCCCGTAATGTTCACTCGGTTGATGCTCACGATGCTCACTACCTTTCACTTGCGCAGCGTCCGCAATCGAGCTTGGTCGATGCCTGGCAGCTGCGTCTGGGGCCTCTCGGCCCACTTCCATGACTACTTACTCGTGATCCGGACGGCGCACGATCATGTGGCGCTTCACGGCATCGTTGATGCGGAGAACGCGATCGAGCTCGGCGATCTGAGTGGGGTCAGCGTGGAAGTTGACGAGGGTGTAGTCACCCTCCGTGAGCTTGTCGATCTCGTAGGCGAGCTTGCGCTTGCCCCAGCTGTCGACGTTGTCGACCTGGCCACCGTTCTCGGTGAGAGCGACTTCGATGCGCTTCATAACGCCAGCGCGCGCCTCATCGGTGATCGTGGGATCGACAAAAAACAGCAGTTCATAAGCCTTCATGTGGTCACCTCCTCTGGGCATGTGGCCTCGGGTCGTGAAGGTTTGCGCCCGAGACAGGAAAGGTCGGTTGAGAATCTTACCACGAATGCATGTGCCGGAGCAGCCGCAATACCTCGCCGCACACCCCAACCTGCACAGAGCCACCACATGCGAAGAATTCCACGCTGACCCTTACCCACGTCGAGCCTAGCGCCCGCACCTGACAGAAATCCGCAAGCAGCCAAACGCAAACCCAACACGCGAGCTAGTGGGTAGTGAAGGCATCACGTGGGATGATGCTGCGCCCATGCGCCAGCCGCTCGCGGGCGCATGGGCATCGTTCATGGCAAATGGGTGCCCGCGCACTCTTGCGCGAACACCCATTCTTCACAGATGGATTTCGATTGTCCTACTCCTTGTCCGTGCCCTGCCCGAGCTCATCAGTGGCAGCCCGATGAGGCGTAAGAGGCACGACGGTCTCCCCGTCAGGAGAGGTCGAGCGTTCCCGTGGCTGAGGAGCAACCGCAGGAGTCGGATCCATCCTTGGCTGCGCGGGCGTGGGCGCGGGCGTGACAGGCTCGGCTGCCGAGCGAGGTTGGGGCTGCGACTGGGGCGCCGGCGTTGACGCCGAAGAGACCGGAGGCAGAGGGGCAGGCGTCACGGGCAGGGGATCGCTCGGCGAGCCCCACGCCCCCACGTTGAACTGACGCATCCACAGGCCAATGCTGTTGGCGAGCAGAAGGTTTCCCGAAACGGAGAACACGAGGCTCACGTAGCCGATGAGCACCGATGCCGGCATGACCGTGCGCAGAATCGACCCCACGATGGCGAGGAGGTCGCTCGGGTCAGTGCCAGACGTCGCACTCAGGTACTCTACCTCATACACGAGGCGCAGGATGTCCGGCATGGCGAGGGACATGACCAGCAAACCGCTCACGGTGCAGATGCCGCCGACAATCAGCATCGTCACAAGCGGGATCGCAACGTTCTTGAACAGGCCAGCGGCATCATGCGAGACCATCTCATAGATGCGCACGAACGATAGGCCGGCGCCTATCTTCTGATAGATGGCCGCACGAAGGGCCGCCACCATCACCACGAGCGAGAGAAGCAGGTTTGCCACCGCGATGGCAAGCGAGAGCAGCGAACTCAGGAGCCTGATGCGCAAGGCCGCAATAATCGCTGTGACAACGGAGGTTGCCACACCCCACAGGAGCATCCACACGAGAATGACCACGAAGGCACGCCAGCCGGCAACCAGGCAGCCGCCGATCTTGACGCCACGCTGCTTTGGCGCGGCATCGACGCCCCATGCGCTCAGCCTCGCCCACTCGAGTGCATAGCCAAGAACGGCGAGCGGCCCCACGATGGGCACGAACATGGCAATGGCAAGCACGAGGATGGGCTTGACCCACCCCTTGTCTCTCGTGAGCAGCTCCCACGAGTGCGAGAAATACTTGGCGTCCTGCATTGGTCCTCCCGATGCCGTTGGTATGTGTCGAGTGTAGACAATCCTTCAAGGCGGCGGCGTCCGAAGGCAGATTGCAGTCTCTGGTCGCCGATGACATCAGACCGAATCCACAAGCGGCGAAACAAAAAGGACCCGGCTCGCCAGGCGAACCGGGTCCTGCGTACTCTGGCGGAGAGGGAGGGATTTGAACCCTCGTAACCACAAAGTGGTTAAACGGTTTTCGAGACCGCCGCATTCAGCCGCTCTGCCACCTCTCCAGAGATATGAGAGCGGCGCCGCAAAGGGCGCCGCGGAAGACTCTGGCGGAGAGTCGGGGATTTGAACCCCGGAGACGCTTGAGACGCCTACACGATTTCCAATCGTGCGCCTTCGACCACTCGGCCAACTCTCCAGTAAAGTGCGTTGACTATTCTAGCCTAAAGTTCTTGCAAAGCACAAGAGGAATTTCTTTGATTCTCAAAGGCAATTCGCAACGCGAGAAAAAACGGTCCAAACCAAGCGCCGTGAGGTTTCCGAGGACCATAATGCTCTTCACGCGTCGCGTCCTGAGAGGAGCTTTCGTGCCAGATTTCTCCGCCTTTCTCGGCCAGGGCACCCATGCCCTGATGCTGCCCGCATGGCTCGAGCTCACCGCCTTCGTGGTCGGCTCTCTTTCGGGATCTCTCGTCGCCATCGACCGCAAACTCGACATGACGGGTTGCGTGGCCCTCTCACTCATCTGCGGCTTGGGCGGCGGCCTCATCCGAGACATCATCATGCAGAAGGGCGACGTCTACATGCTCAACTCGACGCCCGCGATTCTGCTGTGTGTTCTCGCCGGAATCATCGTGTTCCACTTTCCCAAGGCGTTCTTTCGCATCCCAAACGCCATCGAGTGGGCAGATATCGTCGAGGTGGGGCTCTTCTGCGCGGCGGGCGTGAGCAAGGCGCTTGGCTATGGGCTGGGAGGCGTGCAGGCCATTCTCATGGGCGTCATCACCGGTGTGGGCGGCGGCCTTCTGAGGGACGTCTGCCTGGGAGATGTCCCTCGCATCTTCCAGACGTCAAACCTCTACGCCCTGTGCGCGCTCGGAGGCTCGCTCGCCTACTTTGCGCTCCATGACCTCGCCCACGTCATGAATCCCTGGGTCGCCATCGCCTGCACGCTCGTCACCGTGGCCCTCAGGCGCGCAAGCCTGCGCTGGGGCATAGTCTCTTCCACGAGCCGGGACCACACGGACATGGTGCTCGCCCCCGTACGACGCGCCGCAGAGCGCGCCCGGGGTCATGCCAAGAGGCACGGCAAATAAACAAAAAGGGAGGGATGCGCCGGCAGCCGGCCATCCCTCCCTCGGTCTCTCTCGAGAAAAACTTACTTGTTGACGAGACCAGCGCGGACGTTGGCCTTCTTGCGCTCGATGGCGTTCAGGATGCGCTTGCGCATGCGGACGCTCTTGGGCGTCACCTCGACGAGCTCGTCGTCCATGATGTACTCGAGTGCCTCCTCGAGCGTGAACGTGCGCGGCGGGGTGAGCTGGACGGCAATGTCTGCCGTGGAGCTGCGCTGGTTGCCAAGCTGCTTGGTGCGCGCGATGTTGACGACCATGTCGCCGGGCTTGGAGCGCTCGCCCACGAGCATACCCTCGTAGCACTCGTCGCCAGGGCCGACGAAGAGCTGGCCGCGCTCCTGCAGCGTGCCGAGCGCGTAGGCAACGGCCTTCTCGGTGGTCATGGAGATCATGGCACCGTTGTTGCGCACGCCAAGCTCGCCGGCGAAGGGGCCGTACTCGAGGAACGTGTGATAGAAGACGCCCTCGCCGTGCGTGACGTTGAGGATGCGGTTCTTGAGGCCCATGATGCCGCGCGTCGGGATCTTGAACTCGATGTGGCAGATGGTCTCGCCCTGCTCCATGTTCGTCATGGTGCCGGAGGCGTTGCCGAACAGCTCGATGACCTTGCCGGAGTACTCGCCCGGGCACTCGACGACGGCCTGCTCGATCGGCTCGATGCGGTTGCCGTTCTCGTCCTTCTTGATGAGGACGCGGGGACGGCCAACCTGGAACTCGAAGCCCTCGCGACGCATGGACTCCATGAGGACGGACAGGTGCAGGATGCCTCGGCCGGCAACCTCGACGCCGGACTTGTCGGGGAGCTCCTCGATGCGCATCGTCACGTTGTTCTCGGCCTCGGTCATGAGGCGCTCCTTGAGCTGGCGGGCACCCACGATGTCACCCTCGCGGCCCACGAGCGGGCTCGTGCTGGCCTCGAAGACGATGGCCAGGGTCGGCGGGTCGATCTCGATGGGCTCGAGCTCGACGGGATTCTCAGGGTCGGTGTAGACGTCGCCGATGTCGGTGCGGTCGATGCCCACGACGGCGGCGATGTCGCCGGCGCCGACCTCGCTGCACTCCTTGCGGCCGAGGTAGTCGAACGTGAACAGCTGCTTGACGGTGGCGTTGGCGCGCGAGCCGTCGTTCTTCACGACGAGGATCTTGTCGCCGTCGTGGATGGTGCCGGAGTAGATGCGACCGATGCCGATGCGACCCACGTACTCGGAGTGGTCGATCGTGACGCACTGCATGGCGAGCGGGCCGTCAGGGTCAACCTCGGGCGCGGGCATGTCCTCGACGATCATGTCGAGCAGCGGGTACATGTTGTCGTTGTCGTCGCTGGGGTCGAGGCGAGCAAAGCCGTTCATGGCGCTCGCGTAGACAACGTGCTCCATGGCGAACTCGAGCTGCTCGTCGGTGGCGCCAAGGTCTGCCATGAGGTCGAGGCAGTCGTTGTAGGCCTTCTCGGGGTCGGCACCCGGGCGGTCGATCTTGTTGACGACGATCATGATGGACAGGCCGGCGTCGATGGCGTGGCGCAGGACGAAGCGCGTCTGGGGCATGGGGCCCTCGAACGCGTCAACGAGCAGCAGGGCGCCGTCGGCCATCTTGAGCACGCGCTCGACCTCGCCGCCGAAGTCGGCGTGGCCCGGGGTGTCGATGACGTTGATCTTGACGTCCTTGTACTCGATGGAGATGTTCTTGGCCAGAATGGTGATGCCACGCTCGCGCTCCTGGTCGTTGGAGTCAAGGACGCGCTCCTCGACCTGCTGGTTTGCGCGGAAGGCGTCCGTGGCGCGCAGGAGCTTGTCCACAAGCGTGGTCTTGCCGTGGTCGACGTGGGCGATGATGGCGATGTTGCGTAGGTTCTCCTGGCGCATATGTCCCTCTCAATTCTGCAATGCCTGTGTTTTCGGCAACTGAGGGATTATACAGCGCAAACGGTAGCTCTTGATGGCATGCGCTCACGCATCACGCCATCTACAGCTAGCAACGGTGACGGCTTGGCCCGCCCCGAGTGTCATCGTGTGCGCTCGGAGCTACAGCAGGCAGGAGAGCTCGCCGGCGGGAGCGGGATCGGTGTAGCGGAAGCGCTTACCCGAGCCAATGCCGTCAATGAGCGAATAGGCGGAATAGCCGCACGCGGCCCCGCGATCGCCAAACTCGAGGATGAGGGCGTCCCGGAAGGCCTCGTCCTCATCCGCAACGGCGCCCTGGTAGGCAATGGCGTAGCAGGTTGGCTTGCCGATGACGCGAGCGTTATCCTCACCACGGGCACCGTTGCGAACCCACGTGCGAGCCGCCTCGAGACACTGCTCGGCGGAATCATCGTCGAATTCGCAGGTCATACGCTGGCCCTGGGAATCCGCGGCGGTGGCGACGACAGAGAAGTCCTCGCCAGCAGCGAGGCGGTCGAGGGCCTCGCCCATGAGGGTGCTGCCGAGCTCGTCGGCCTGAGCGGAAACGCCGCCGTTGCCGTGATTGTCCGCCATGTGTCACCCTCCGCGTTCGCCGTGATGTCGGAAAGATGGTAACGCATCCGCGCACGAGGTTGCGTGCTCCGCGCCAAAAGAGAAGGGAGCCGAGGCCAATTGACCTCGGCTCCCAGAGCACCGGACGGGAATTGCGAAAGGAGAACGGGAGAAGCTCGACGAACCCGCCCGGTGGAAAGGAGCAGACCCTCGCCGGCGCGGCAATGGGAGGAGCCGCGCCGGCTTAGGTTTTCTTAGCCCCCTAGCTCCTCTTGCCCCTCTTGCTCACGACGAGCGCGACGGCGAGGATAGCGACGCCGAGAACCGCGCTAACCACGATGGGTGCGGACTCGATGGGGTCGCCCGTCTGCGGGACGAACTTCGTGGGCGTCGCCGGGGTCGTGGGCTTCGCAGGTTCCTCGGGCTTGGTGTACGTGTTACGGAACACGCATGCCTCGAGTTCCTCCTGGTTCACGCTCGCGATGAGGTTGCCCAGGCGATCGTCTTCGACCGTGACGGTGACCTTGCGCTCCGTCTCGTCGTACGTGACGCCCCGCTGGCCATCGTTCACCTCGGAGATGGTGAACGTGTAGGTGCCGGCCTGCATGAAGGAGAGCTCGGAGAACGTAACCTGACCGTTCGCGTCGTTCGTCGCGGTGAGCTCGACACCGCCGCCGGAGAGCTTGAAGGTGAACTGGCCGGCCTTGAGGTCTGCGCCCTCGAGGACCTTAGCCGCGGTGAGCGCGAGCTCCGTGGACTTGGCGGTGTAGACGTTTTCGAACTCAGCCTCATCCGCATCCACGAGCTTGTGGGTAACGTCGAGGGTTCCGTCCCCGTTGTCCTTGACGGTCGTCGTCACACGGTAGGTGGCATCGCTATACGTAACACCATTCGCGGTGGTCCCGTGGCCGTGCTCGCGGATCGTGTAGTTGTGAATGCCGGGGCTGGTGTACTCGATGCCGCTCAGAGTCACCTTGCCGAAGGCGTCATTCGTGCCCGTGGCGACAACGCGCCCATCCTCGATAAGCTCAAAGGTGAACTCGTTCGCGTCGAGGGTGCGCCCGGTCAGGGTCTTGTGGACCTTGATCTGATCGGTAACGCTCGAAGTGGTGGGCGTGACGCTGTAGGAGTTCGTGAAGGTGAAGGCGGGACCGGAGAGCACGTTGCCGTGCTCGTCGACGATGGCTGCGGTGAGGCTGCCACGGCCGTTGTCCGTGACCTTGACATACACGGTACGCGTGGACTGTGTGTCGTTCGTGACGCCATCTGCCGAACCGCTCTCGGTGATGTCGTAGCGATAAGTGTGGGAGCGCTCGCGGACGGGCTCGGAACCCGCCTCGTCGGCTCCGTCCGTCTCAACGGTGTCGGAGACGACGCGCATCGCCCTACGGGACCTACGCCAGGATGCCGTGGCGGTGGCATCCCCCTCGACGTCATGGTTGGCGAGGGCCTCGAGCGCAGGCTCGGCTGCGGGCGCGGACTCGGTGGCGTCGGGTGCTACGGGAGCCTCTCCCTCGGCCTCAGGGGCCGCCTTGGGAGCAGCGTCTTCGGGCTCGGCCCCGTCAGAGAAGTTCTCCGCGGCGGAGGCGGGCTCTCCGGTCTGGACATCGGGCGTGGCCTCAGGGGCGTTCGTCGTCGGGGCGTCCAGCGCCTCGGCAGCCTCGTCCGTAGTGCCAGGAGTCTCGCCCAGGGCCTTCAGAAGGTCGTCGAACGTGAACGTGATCAAGCCGAAGCCGACGTTGCCGTTCGCGCCGTTCGTGGCGGTGGTGCGCTCGGGCATGGGAGCGCCGTCATAGCCCGTCACGGTGAACTTGAACTTACCGGCGATATCTGCCCCGGCAAGGCCATCGTCGACGTTGAGGAGCTTGGAGCCCGCAAGCTCGATGGAGACGGATTCGCCCGTCGCGTACGTGTTGCGGAACGCGGGGCCACCCGTGGGCAGGTTCGTCGTGCAGGTCAGCGTTCCTTTTCCGTTGTCCGTGACGGTCACGTTGAAGGGGAAGCTCGACGCCGTGGGCGTCACGCCCCGGTCGCCCAGGCCATCGGTGACCTCGTAGGCAACGTACGGAATCGTCCAGGTGCTGCCCGTGCGAGTAGCGAGACCCTTGCCAACAAGGCCCTTGAGTATATCGCTGTCGTAGGACAGGGTCCCGAAGTCCACCTTGCCGTTGACATTCGTAGCGTTAGAGACGACCGCGCGGTCACCCGCGCCATAGGCGAGGCGGAACTTAAAGTCGTTGTCAAACATGAGGCCGTTCGTCATGGACTTCGTGCCAACGATGGAAGTCGTCGTCCTCGCGGCGGCATAGGAGTTCTCGAAGGAGACCTTAGCAGCGGCGTTCACATCGGAACCGGCAACGTAGGTGTACGTGTTGTCGATACCAGACGTGCTCGTAACGCGCGTCGTCACCGTGAGCCTGGCGTTGGAAGCGTCATCATCCGTGGTGATCTCGACGTTGTAGCTCGTTGCGTCATAGCTGACGCCACCAAGATTGCCGCCCTTCTCGGTAATGGTGTAGGAGTAGACCTTCCCTACGTCTTCCTGGGTAAACGTGACGCCCGCGGGCGAGCTCACCACAAGAGCCTCGTCCCCGTCAGGGGCTGCGGAGCTGGCGTGCTCGCCGGCAATCCCGAGCTTGTCGCCATCGCCGTTGGCGACAACGTCAAACCTAAACTCTCCCGCGCTCATGGCTCGGCCGTTCATCGTCTTCGTGACGCTCAGGCCACCGGCGGCGGTGTAGTCGAGGCGAGAGCTGTAGATGTTCGTGAAGACGTTGCTCCCGTTCGACACGACGGCGCTCATCGTTCCGTTGCCCTGGTCAGCAACCGTCACGGTCACCGTCGCGACATGGGGGTCGTCAGAGATTCCGGAGATGCCGGAGGCTTTCTCGCGAACCTCGTAGACGAACGTGCGGGCGCCATCGCGCACCATGTCATAGGTGAACGGGATGGTGCCAAACGTGAAGTCCGCCGCCTCGGTGGCGTCATGAACGGTCACGCTGGTGACTTCCTCGCCATTGGCATTGACGGGCAGCGGTGCGCCGTCGGTCTTGGCGCTGATCGTGAAGGTGAACTCGTCTCCCTCGCGCCACTCGCGGCCCTTGAGGACCTTGGAGAAGTGGGGACTCACGAGCTGGTCAGGCGGGATGCTCGAGTCATACGTGTTGACGAACTCCCTGTCACCGGAGATGAGCCTGACGGTCGCCTCGAGCTCGCCAGTCTCCGTGTTGTCTCGCACGGTGACGCGGTAGGCGGCGACGTTCTTGCTGTAGCTCATGCCACCGGCGCTTCCGCGCTCCTCGGTGACCTTGTACTCATACTGACCAGGCTGCGTGTACACGATGGAGCCAAAGTCGATCTCCGCCACCCCGTCGGTGGCATCATTGGAGCTAACGGCAACCTCCGTAGAGGGCGCGCCGTCATCACCCATGGGGACGGGAGCGTCGTTGACGCCCTCGAGCAGGAAGGTGAAGCTGTCGCCATTCTGCCAGTCGCGGCCTTCGATGACCTTCGTCAGGCCGAAGTCCGCCGTGGCGAAGCTGGCGTCCTCGGCATGGTACGTGTTCTCGAACAGGACCCTACGGCTGTCGTCGCTCACGACCTGGCCGTCGATCTTCGTCGTAACCGTCAGCGTACCGTCAAGGTTATCGATGACGGAGATGACTACCTCGTGCGTGCGGTTGTCATAGGTAACGCCAGGGATCTTATCCCTATCGGCGGGGATGACCTCTGCCACATCGAACGCGTAGGTCTTGTTGGCGTTCTCCGCACTAAAGACCACGTCAGACAGCTTCGCCATGTCCTCGGCGATACCACTTGCGCGCCTCTGGGTATTGGAGAAGCTCTTGTCGGAATCGGCGAGCAGGGCATTTGCCTCGGCAGCCGTCGCAGCAGTGGTTCCGGTCTCGGCGGTGGCATCCTTGCCCGTGATGGTGAAGGAGAACATGCCCATATCCATGGAACGGCCGGTGAGGACCTTGCTCACGGTAAGACCGGGATAGTAGGCAACCTCGGTGGGCGCGTAGACGTTCGTGAAAGCCGCGTGATCGGTGACGTTCTTGTCCGCATCGATCGTGGAGGTCGTGTTGTCGTAGGAGACGTTCCCAAGGGCGAGCGTGCCATTGTTGTCAACGATAGTGACGGTTGCGGTGGCGACGTGGCGATCCCACGTGATACCAGCGCCATCCTCGTCAGGAGCGTTCTCGCTAATTTCGAAGACGTACTTGCCAGGCTTGGTGAAGGTCATCTCGCCGGACTTAAAGTTGACCACGTTGCCGCTCGCGTCGCGCTTGAGGGCCATGTCAGGGGCAACGCCGTTCTCGGGGCCAGAGACGAGGCTCAGGGAGAAGTTGAAGTTATCCGTATCGAGCATGTCTCGGCCAACAAGCTGCTTCTTGCCCTTGATGATTCCGGATTCAGCGAACGCCTGGGGCGTATAGGAGTTCTCGAACGCAGCCTCTCCATGGCTCTCGCTCTCGCCCTCGCGGGCATACGTGGCGGAAACCTTGACGAGGTTCTCGCCGTCCACTTTCTCGTGGCTCACGACAACGGTCGCGATCCAGACCGCGTCGTCATATGTCATGCCGGGGCGAGGGTTGGTGGGGACCTTCTCGGAAATCTTGTACTGGTAGGTCTTGCCCACGTTCTCGCTCGTGAAGGTGATTCCCTCGAAGACCACGACGCCATGGGCGTTGTTGTTGCCAACGAGCTCGGTCGCGTCGGCGGGCATGGGAGCGCCGGACATGGGCGTCAGCAAGAACTCGAACATATCGGGCTTGAGAGACAGCGCGCCAGACGCGTCGTGCAGCGTCTTCGTGGCGATGGGTGCCCACTCCTGCGAAGTGGCGTCGAAGGTGTTCGTGAACCTCGCGACGTTCGTCGCGGCGGCGTCAGCGGCGACTTCGGCACCGAGGTCGTCGCGGTCGCACGTAATCCTGGCAGAGGCGGCGAGCGTTCCGTCGTGGTTGTCCTCGGCCGTGACGGTCACAGTGTAGAGGGCGAGTGAGGTCGACACACCGGGCGTCGCGGCTTCCTCGGCGGGCTCGTAAATCTGATAGGTGTAGGTGCCAGGCGCGTTGTAGGCGATGTCACCAAAGTTGAAGGCAACAGGCGTTCCGGAGGGCGTGCCTTCGGGGCTCGTCACGACAATCCTGGAGATGTTTCCCTCGGCACCCTCCGGCATGGGTGCACCGTCGAGACCCTGGAGGATGAACGTGAAGCTATCGTTTGCGAGCCAATCGCGGCCATCGAGGATCTTCTCTCCGGCGAGGTTCTCTCTGCCGGAGAGTGTTCCCTTAGCGGAGTAGGTGTTCCTGAATTCTGCCTTAGCCTCAAGGCCGGCCTCGATCGTGCCTTCCTGCGGCACGGTGGGCGAAGTCACAAAGCCGTTCGCGGCTTCCTCGGTCACGGTGTAGGCAGTTCCCCGAGCAAGGCCATACACGTAGAGCGTCTCTCCGTGCTTGAGCGTGTGCGTGGCATTGCCGTGGGCGTCGAGCGTGAGGTCCCAGGACGTGTCACCGTGGGCCGTCCCGTCCTCACCCTTGACGGTGGCCTTGAACGTCTTGCCGGCAGCATCGGGAATCGAGATGTTGAACGTGAAGTTAAGGTCGTTGTAGTAACCCTCGTCGAAGCCAGCGGGAACAGCGACCGTCTTGGAAATCGCGAGCGTTCCGGGCTGCTCGAGCGAGATGCGACCGTTGTTGCCAAGGGCAACGTTGATTGTCCTGCCGCTCCAGTGGGGGTTGATGATAGAAGAGGCGGTACCCGTGGCGTTGGCATCCTTATCGGTGTGCATCTCGTTGATGTAGGTGAGGCGGCGGGAGCCCTTCCTCAGGATGAGATATCCGGACTCATCAGTGGCGATTGCGCCCGTAACACCCTCGGCAACGCTGCCGGGGAAGGAGGCCACGCTCGAAGACTTGGTGGCCTTTCCGTCAGCAATGTCATACCAGGAACGCTTGTAGTAATACGTCGCAGAGCTGCTCAGCGGACCACGAGCGCGCTGCGTGCACTCAGCATCACGGTAAAGGGGCGCGTCTTCGGTGATGTAGTAGTAGCTGTTACCCGTCGCGGGAGTGAATGCAGACGTCGTGTCGCCATCCACCACCCCACCGGAGTACGCGTTCGCGAGGAAATAAACCTTCCCATCTTCATCCGTGTGGCTGGCAATGTAGTCCGCCATGGCCTCGTCGGGATTCGCGAGGAGGTCAATCGCCTCTTCCTTAAGGCTTGACCCATAGAACACGCGAATGGGGAATGTCAGCGTCACGTCGCCGGTTCCCGCATCCTCGTCGATGTTGAAATGACGAAGCGGAATGAGGGACGCCGGAATGGAGACGGTCACCTTGTCACCGGTCCGGGCATCATCGGAGCGCTCGACGCGAATAACGATATCGGCAAGGTCGCCCGTGGGATAGAGCACGTTGCCGGCCGTGCCATGGAACGTGTAGGTATCGACATTGTCAGATCGGGAGACATCGGGGGCGGAGAAGACCCGCCTGGCAAAAACGATGCTCTTGAAGCTGTCGACCTTCATGTAGTCGCCCAGTTGATCAGTAAACGTCACGTAACCAGACGTGTTCTCGGCACCCTCGACGACATCAGTGGGATGACCGGCCGCACTCACGATGTCCTGCGAGATTCCACTGAAGACATCCTTGAGGTCGTCGGCATTCGTCGCCGTCTTATAGAAGTCAGAGTCAGTCGCGCGCGCACCAAGCTCGTCATACTCCGTTGCGGCGGGATAGTTGCTGGACACGGCGTGCAGGAACTTGTTCTCCTTCGTAGCTCCCCAGCTGTCGGGGTCAACGGAAGGATTGGCGCCATTCTGGATGCCAACGGTGTAGATGGTAGTTCCACCATCCTTAAGGGCCTTAGCGGTGGAAACGGCGCGGTTGGCGACTCTCTCGCTGAATTCATTGCTCGTAGTCGGTGTGCCGTCCGTGAAGAACACGACAACCTTCTTTGCACCAGGGCGCGGGTTGTCATCGAGTGCCTTTTTGGCTTGGCTCATACCCTCGTCGGCGCGGGTGGCGCCGGCAGGCTCGATCGCGTTGATGCGGGAGGTAATGGTCCCCTTGCCGTCCTGCGTGCAAGCGGTGAGCCCAAGCATGCGCTGACTGTAGTTGTATTTGTAGCCTCCAGACCAGTAGGTATCGTTGCCGGTGCCGTGCGTGCCGTTGCCGGCAAACTTCACCACGGCGACGCGATGTTGCTGGTTTGCGTCCGAGACACCCTCGTTTGCCTTCGCGATTTCGTCGACGAAGGCGTTGGCGGCAGCCTTGAGCGCATCGATGCGCTTGGTGGAGTCACGGTTGCCCATCGAATCGTCCATCGAGCCAGAGGCGTCGAGAACGAGAACAATGTCCAAGGGTGTCGAGGACGTCATCGTCAGGTTCGACGTCGAGGAGATGGCGGAGAGTGACGTCAGGAAGTCCGAATCACCCTTCTCGATCGTCATGGTGCCGCCGGCACCCGTGAGGTCGATGTTGCCATCCGAAACGGTCTTATCGGTCCAAATGCGGCCGACGTTCTCCGTTGAGTTTTCAAGACCCCAGTTGCGCCACGTTGACGCAGATGAGGGATCGGCGACCGTGGTGGCGCCAGCCGTGGCGGCGAAGGCCGAGACAGGTGCCAACGTAAGGAATATCGCAAACAACAACAGAAGCCTTAGCCGCTTCATGGTGACCTCCTCCGACGAAAACTAGATAACCGAGCTTATCGTCAGTAAATCGAGGTCAATTCAATAGGTCACATGTGCGCCAACTTTGAGAACTCGCAGGTAGATTATCCCATTCCAAAAATCACCGTTTCCGCGAACGGTAAGGGAAAACAAAGCCGCGCGATGGTTGAAGAGGCACATATCTATCGATACGGAAGAGCAATTAAACGCCTCTGGCCTCTCTCGCCCTAGCCCCTCTCGCGAGTCTTGAACTCGTCGAACCAGGCATCGAATTCTCGATAGAGACCAACGCGCGTGGTAACCCCCGCCTTCTCATAAATGGCGGAGATATGCCTCTGTGCCACGCGGCGTGAGATGAACAGGCCATCGGCAATCTCTTGGACACCGAGGTCCGTCGTCAGGAGGGCCGTATACACTTCCCCCTCCCTCGCGGTGAGACCAATCTTCTCGGCGTATAGGACGAGCGCCTCTTCGCGAGATGGAGGGGGGGTGCCTGGATGGGATTTTCGCCGGCCTCCTCTTTCTTCTCGTCCAGGTTCTCCGTAATTCCCCACGCGATGTCGCGGACAAGGACGAGAAGGCAGACAATCGACAGCAAACATGACACCGTCACCGTCACGACCACGCCCAGCTGCTCGAAGAGGAGACGTGCGAACAGCGCGCCCAAAGCGCCCACAAGACAGCTGATGGCCCTTCCCATACTTGCAACGATCTCCGGGCAAGACGTCTTGGGCGCGACCCTCATGAAGCTCGCGCTGAGATACATGAGATAGAAAGAACCATATATTCCCGCGATGAAAGCAGCGGCGGGCATTCCCTCCGGCGTTTCCGCCGCAGGCACCGCCGCAGCGACGAGGAACATCGCGCATATTGTGATGAGGGAGCGAAGACGGCCTTTCTTCAGGTCAAACAGCACGCCGACGAACGGAAGCGAAAGCGAGTAGGCGATCTTGGAGAGACCGATGCTGAGGATATTCCCATTTGCATAGTTCCAGACGAGGACGCCGTCGAGAAGGCCGTAGTCGAGGGTCATGGCGGCGGCAGCAACTGCAAGAAGGACGATCGACCCCCTGCTCACGCCGGATACCTGCTGCGGTGATGGCCGATGATCGTATAGCCACCGCCTAGCGGGACGACCGTCAAGCCACAAAATGGCAAGCGCGCTCAGAATTACGCAGACCATAAAGACCGTAGGCGTCATCCCGAGGGTCTCGACTAGATACTCGAGCAGGGAGGCTACGCCCATGCCAATCCCAAGCGCTCGTCCAGAGACCTCGCTCTCGTACGACACGAGGCTAAATCCATAATGGACGGTGGCACCAAGGTAGCCAAGAGCCAGAATCGTCGTGCTGCTCGCGATAAGGAAGCCGGGCAGGCGAAGGGTTGCCACCATCCCAATGGCTCCGGTAACACAAAGAGACATTGCGGCAGCGGCAGCGGTCCTTTTCTCCATCGAGCCGGGAAGATAGGCTCCCGCGACCCAGAATAGGACGTAACCAAGCCCCGTAAAGGCGAGCAGAATCGCGTATACGTTCCCTATGACGCCGGGATCCGCAAGGTGAGGAGTACGCCCCAGCGTTACGGACATGCAGAGCTTCCAGGTGAAGAAGTAGAGGGAGAAGGAGGCAACCTCAATGATTAGCGACGGGGAGAGATAACGGGAGGGGGCAATATGTTGAAGCCTTCTAGTTGCGCGCACGAGTCGACTTCCCTGAACGACATGTATCTTCGCACGATATTCGAGAGGGGGAGATAATAAAAGTCTCAACAGAGTCCCAAATATTCAACGCTTTTGAAGCAGACGGCAGAGTCCGGAGAAACGATAACGATTACACCTTTTCACGCTTCGCGGGCATTCAGAGACGTCTTGAGAATGCGGACGTCGGGCAAGGGATGTCAGCATAAAAAAACGCCGGAGAAGCACTCCGGCGAAACAGACTGGTGGAGACGATGGGGATCGAACCCACGACCTCAGGCTTGCAAAGCCCGCGCTCTCCCAACTGAGCTACGTCCCCTTTTAGTAATAAACGCCCCAGCGGCGACTCGGCTCACGCTGGGGCGTTTATTGGCGAAAAGGTGGTGGGCCCGACAAGGTTCGAACTTGTGACCTCCCGGTTATCAGCCGGACGCTCTGACCAACTGAGCTACGGGCCCACATGCGGTGTGTTCGCCACAACGCGCTTCGCTATAATAAAACATCGCCCAAACGAAGGTCAACCACTTTTTTCAAAAAAGTTTTTGCGCCGCCAAATTCGATGACAACGGGTAGCATATCGCTACCTAAGGGACAGGCAGTGACTCTGGCGATGGCGCCCCTGTCACCTCAAGACGAGAAGGGATGGTCCACGTGGTCAAGATGACGTTGAAGAACCTCATCGTGGGAGGTGGCCCCATTCCCTCCGCCATCATCCTGCAGCCTGATCAGGAGCACTCAGAAGACGAGACGGAGCGCGAGCAGAGCGAGCTCGTGCTGCCCATCAGCGTTGGTACCGTCGACGCCGCCAACGTTGCGCGCGCCACGAATGCCGATGACCACAAGCGACCGGCAACCCATGCCCTGCTCGTCGATGTCATCGACGCGCTGGGAGCCAATCTTGAGAGCGTAAGCATCACGCGCGTCGAGGGTGCCACGTTCTTCGCGACGCTTGACATCCGCTCGGCCACTGGAGAGCAGCATCACATCGATGCACGGCCGTCGGACGCCATCTCCGCCGCCATCGAGGCCGACGCCCCCGTGCTTGCCAGCGAGGAGGTCCTCCGGTGTGCCGGACTGCCCGACTTCGCTGCCGTGAAGAGAGACGAGCAGGAGCGCGAGGCCGCCGAGTTCCATGACTTCGTCGAGAGCCTCACCCCGGACGACTTCAAGGCGCCAAGGCAGAACTAGAAAAGCGGGACCAAGGCCATCTGACGGCCTTGGTCCCGCTTCATATCCGTTCAAAGAGAGGGCCCGAGAGTCTTTGACACTTTCGGGCCCTCTCGGTTACTCGTCTTCGACGGACGTCTCGCCGGCGTCAGGCTCGTCGGCGTCCTCGGAGACCTCCATGCGGGCAAGCGCGCACACCGAGTCCTTCTCGTCCACGTCCATGACCTTCACACCCTGCGTGGAGCGTCCAAGCTCGGAGATGTCCTCGACCCTCACACGGATGACGACGCCGGTGGTGCTCACGATCATGAGCTCGTGGCTCGGGTCCACGACGCGGCAGGCCGCGAGCTGGCCCTTCTTGTCAGTCATCGTGATCGTGAAGACTCCCTGGCCGCCGCGCTTGTGCTCGGGGTACTCAGAGACCGGGGTGCGCTTGCCGTAGCCCTTCTCCGTGATGACGAACAGGTCACCGGTGCCGTTCGTGATCTCCATGCCAAGCATCTTCGCGTCACCCTTGAGCGTGATGCCACGCACGCCGCTCGTGTCACGGCCCATCGGGCGCACGTCGCTCTCGGGGAACATGATGGCCTTGCCGTCCGTGGAGACGAGGATGACCTTCTCACCCTCGCGCACACGACGGACGTTCACAAGCTCGTCGCCTTCACGCAGGTTAATGGCGATAAGGCCGTCGCGACGGGTGCGGTCGTAGGCGCTCATGGCCGTCTTCTTCACGGTTCCGGCGGCCGTGGCGAACATAAGGTAGTCGTCGGCGGGGAAGTCGCGGCACGTGATGACGGCCGTGGCGTGCTCGCCCTCGGAGAACGGCACGAGGTTCACGATGGCGGTGCCGCGGGCCGTGCGCTGGCCAATCGGCAGCTCGTGGACCTTCAGGCGATACGCCTTGCCCTTGTTCGAGAAGAACATCACGTAGTCGTGCGTGCTCGCCACGAACAGGTCCTCGACGAAGTCATCGTCCTTGAGGTTGACGCCCTGGACGCCCTTGCCGCCACGCCTCTGCGCGCGATAGGTGTCAACCGGCGTGCGCTTCACGTAGCCGGAGTGCGTCACCGTGATGACCATGTCCTCCTCGGCGATGAGGTCCTCGACGTTGAGCTCGCGCGTGCCCATGGGGTTGATCTTGGTGCGGCGCTTGTCGGCGAACTTGCGCTCGATCTCTCGCATCTCGTCCTTGATGACGCCCAGGATCTTCTCGGGGTTGGCGAGCAGGTCCTCGTAGTAGGCGATGGCCTGGCGAAGCCCATTGAGCTCCTCCTGGATCTGGTCGCGCGAGAGGCCCGTCAGGCGGCGCAGGCGCATCTCGAGGATGGCCGTGGTCTGCTCGGGCGTGAAGCCGAAGCGCTCGATGAGGCGCTCGGAGGCCTCGGAGTCGGTGCGGCTCGAGCGGATGATGCTGATGACCTCGTCGATGTGATCGAGGGCCATGAGGTAGCCCTCGAGGATGTGGGCGCGGGCCTGGGCCTTCTTGAGGTCGAAGCGCGTGCGGCGGGTCACCACGTCAACCTGGTGGTCGATGTAGTGCTGGAGCATCTCGCGCAGCGTCAGCAGCTTTGGCGTGCCGTTGACGAGGGCCAGGTTGATGACGCCGAACGTTGTCTGGAGCTGGGTGTACTTGTACAGGTTGTTGAGCACGACCTGTGGAATGACATCCTTCTTGAGCTCGATGACGAGACGGATGCCCTTCTGGTTGGACTCGTCGCGCAGGTCAGAGATGCCCTCGATGCGCTTCTCGTTCACGAGCTGGGCGATCTTCTCCTGCAGGGCGCCCTTGTTGACCTGGTAGGGCATCTCGGTGAAGACGAGGCGGGAGCGGCCGCTCTTCATGTCCTCGACATGGGCCTTCGCGCGCACGGTGAGCGAACCGCGGCCGGTCTCGTAGGCCTCCCTGATGCCGTCCGTGCCCATGATGACGGCGCCCGTCGGGAAGTCGGGGCCGGGCATGACCTGCATGAGCTCGTCGGTCGTGGCGTCCGGGTTGTCGATGAGCATGCACGCAGCCTCGACGGCCTCACCGAGGTTGTGCGGCGGGATGTTCGTGGCCATGCCGACGGCGATGCCGTTGCAGCCGTTCACGAGCAGGTTGGGGAAGCGGGCCGGCAGCACGGAGGGCTCGGAGAGCGACTCGTCGTAGTTGGGCTGCCAGTCGACCGTGTCCTTCTGCAGGTCTCGCAGCAGCTCCATCGCGGGCTTTGCGAGGCGGCTCTCCGTGTAACGCATGGCCGCCGCGCCGTCGCCGTCGATGTTGCCAAAGTTGCCGTGACCGTCGACAAGGGGCACGCGCATGGAGAACCACTGCGCGAGACGAACCATCGTCTCGTAGACCGCGGAGTCTCCGTGCGGGTGGTACTTGCCGATGACCTCGCCGACCGTCCACGCACTCTTCTTGTGCGGGCGGTTGGGGAAGATGCCACTCTCATTCATCGCGTACAGGATGCGGCGGTGCACCGGCTTCAGGCCGTCTCGGACATCCGGCAGCGCGCGGGCGGTAATGACCGACATCGAGTACTCGATGAAGCTCTGGCGCATCTCGTGGCCAAACTCGGAGAGCTGCAGGGCGCCACCATGCTCGTCCGTCTCGCCGGAGTCGGTGCCGCGACCGGCGTCGCCGAACTCCTCCTCGAGCTCGCCGTCGTCGTCGCTGTCCTCGTCCTCATCGGACTCGACGTAGACGTCGGTGCCCTCGTCCTCGGCCGAGGCGCGGTCGAGCAGCCTCCTGAGGTCCTCAGGCAGGTCGGCGCCGTTCTCGCCACCCGTGATGTTGGTATCGTCTGCCATGTATGGCCTTTCTATCTAAGTCGGCAGGTCTCTTTACGCGTCGAGGAAGCGGGCGTCATGGGCATGGCGCTCGATGTAGTCGCGGCGATAGCCCACCTCGCTACCCATGAGCTCGCGGACGGCACGGTCTGCGGCCGCGGCGTCCTCGATGGTCACGCGCTGCAGGATGCGTGTCTTGGGGTCCATCGTCGTGGAGGCAAGCTGCTTGGGGTCCATCTCGCCCAGGCCCTTGTAGCGTTGGACGTCGTAGCCCCTCTTCTTTTTCTTGAGCTTGCCGGAGTCGTCCTTGGTGTCACCGTCGTCGTCAGGCGAGAAGCCGAGCGAGCGGATGGTGTCGCGAAGGATCTCCTCCTCGGTCTGGCGACCGTTGGGGTAGACGTAGTGGATCTTCTTGCGAACCTTGACGCCAAAGATCGGCGGGCAGGCGACGTAGATGTAGCCGGCGTCGATGAGTGGGCGCATGTACTTGTAGAAGAACGTCATGAGCAGGATGCGGATGTGAGCGCCGTCAACGTCTGCATCGGTCATGATGATGATCTTGTGGTAGCGGGCCTTGGTGATGTCGAAGTCGCCACCGTCGCCGGCGGCCGTCGTGACGCCGGTGCCGATGGCGGTGATGAGCGACTGGATCGTGTCGGACGAGAAGGCGCGGTGGTCACCGACGCGCTCGACGTTCAGGATCTTTCCTCGCAGCGGCAGGATCGCCTGGATGTCTCGGCGGCGTCCATCCTTGGCAGACCCTCCTGCCGAGTCGCCCTCCACGATGAAGAGCTCGGTGAGCTCGGCGTCGCGCACGGAGCAGTCGGCAAGCTTGCCGGGCAGGCTCGCGCTCTCGAGCAGACTCTTGCGGCGCGTGGCC
>OLOM01001003.1_pt1 | contig 20359 bp, 15 predicted proteins | sample 1672531 | NCBI WGS metagenome assembly OLOM01 (sample SAMEA3136696, study PRJEB25190) | human gut metagenome | reverse complement strand
AATGACGTGGTCAAGCTGCCGATCTACATGGCGGGACTGCTGTAGAAGGCTTCATTCCATTGAAAGGCAAGTAGTCAACCTGCGTTACACTGTCACAGCTGCCTGTTATAAACGTCCCCTTCCGACACGCTTCGCAAATTTGTCTTCCCGGTGAACGACTACAACCGCGAGGGTGCCAAGTATGCTCCCGCGAGCAGCACCTACGTGCAGACCTGCGACGGCAACGGCAACCATCTGGCAGGACTCGACCCCATCAATTAGCACGCCGGCGTGAAAAGAAATCCCCGTGACGCGGGGTGGCATCGCGGGGATCCTTCACATGCGAGAGGCGGGGTATGGCTTACTTCTTGAGAAGGGGTTCGACCTGTTCCTCGTACGCGGTCAGCGCGGTGTCGATCACCTGGTGCATGTCGTAGTACTTGTACGTGCCCAGACGGCCGCCGAACACGGTCCTCGGCTCGGCCTTCGCGAGCTCCTCGTACCTCGCGTACAACGCCTTGTCGGCCTCCGTGTTGATCGGATAATACGGCTCGTCGCCACGCTCGGCGAAACGGCTGTACTCCTCCCACACCACGGTCCTGTCCGGGTTCTGCGAAGCCCTGCGCTCCGGGTTGAAGTTCTTGAACTCGATCGCGCGCGTGTACGGCACGTCCGCGTCGGAGAAGTTCATCACCGGGCATCCGAAATGGTCGCCCTCGTCGTAACGCACCTCCCTGAAGTCCACCGTGCGCCACTTCAGCTCGCCGAGCGAGTAGTCGAAGTAGCGGTCCACCGGACCCGTGTACACCACCGGCACGCCCGCCGCGGCCAAGGCCTTCCTGTTGTACGGCTGGGACTCGTCGAAGAAGTCGGTCCTGAGGGTCACGTGGATGCGCGGATCGTCAATCATGCGCTCCATCCAGGCCGTGTACCCGTCCGTGGGCAGGCCCTCCCACGTGTCCCTGAAATACCGGTTGTCGTAGTTGAAGCGCACCGGCAGGCGGTTGATGATGCCCGCGGGCAGGTCCTTCGGATCGGTCTGCCACTGCTTGCCCGTGTAGTTCTTGATGAACGCCTCGTACAGCGGACGGCCGATCAGCGAAATGCCCTTGTCGTTGAGGTTCTGCGGGTCCGTGCCCGCCAATTCGCCGGCCTGCCCGTCGACCAGGGCCTTCGCCTCGGCCGGCGTGTAGTGCGCGTGGAAGAACTGGTTGATGGTGCCCAGGTTGATCGGCAGGGGATACACCTCGCCGTCGTGCGTGGCGTACACGCGGTGCACGTAGTCCGTGAAGCTTGTGAAACGGTTCACATAGTCCCAGACCCTCTTGTTGGACGTGTGGAACAGGTGCGCGCCGTACTTGTGGATCTCCGCGCCGGTCTCCTCGTCCATGTAGCTGTACGCGTTGCCGCCGATATGGTCGCGCACGTCGATGATCTCCACGCGCACGCCGAGCCTCTCCACGGCCTGCTGGGCCACGGTCAGGCCGAACAGGCCTGCGCCCACGACCACCAGATCGGGATACTCCACCGCTTCAGTCATAATGGCTCATTCCTTCCATCAGTTGAAATTACTTACAAAATGCAGCTTCATCTATGGTACCCACGAACATGACTCGTTACGACGTCACCATTTTATTGATAAGAGGATAAGGTTCCGTAAGCAACCCTTTTTGAATATACATGCGCAGAAATAAGAATCAACTCAGTAGACCGCACTCATTCCAACACAGCGCTGTTCATCTTTCAGCTACCTTCCAGTCACTTAGAAGACACTCGTTCGTCCACAGCTAAACACTAGAATGTGTTCGGTTTGATTGTATAGGGTCTCCAAATTTATACGGGGTTATCATCTTGAAGGATGCGATGATGCTTTTTTTCCAGCTTAACAGCCATGATTGTGTCCCTTCATACGCAAAACATGCTAAACAGCCGTTTGCAGGAGGAACGTATCGTCCTCTCTCAAACAATGAGGGAACTCACGCCCAAGTCCCGTCTAATTTCAAAGCGCATCATAGTTCAACGCTTTATACGCAAAAGTCGACGATTCACACCGACTCCAATAGCACAAGCATCTTTATCCCCAACGCCAGCGCATTACTCCGACCGGCAGAAACAGCAACAGCCGCAATCGTCAACAAAGTTGCGAACAATAGCGATCAAATTGTCCCGTTTCCTGAAACTCAGCTAGATCATTCCATAGATCGTATCTCAGACCAAGCCGTTAAGGCCTGCAAAAGGGTCGCACAAACCGCAGCAAAAATACTTTCCGCAGCGGGACATGCAATCGCAGGCACAGTCCAAAACGCCAGACGTACCGTTCACTCTGCCACCGGAACAATAAAAAAGGCTTGGCCTACTTTCGTTGATTCCAGAGCCATCCAGCTCATCATCAAACTCTTCTCAAAGGCGCATGCCCTATGGAAGAACCGCATGAAGTTCTCCTACGCGTTCTACACCGTTGTGTTTGCATTGCTGACTTCAGCTGAAGTCATTTTCTTACAATGGGGGGTTTACAGCGAGCCGGAATACGCCGAAAATACAGAAGTCGATCAGACAACAAGGATTTTACAAAGTGCCGCCGGGCAAGTCACAAAATTCGTTAGTCAAATGTGGCTTGAACAGAAATATCAGTTTCTTCTCAATCTCATTGGCATAGGCCTCATTTACCTTGTTCTAATTCTTGTATTAAACCGTTTCTGGATAGCAACGGCCATTTTCGGTGTCGCTATGACCGCTTATGGCGTGGCGAACAGCATAAAAATGAGGCTGCGGAATGAGCCTATTCTTCCATCGGACCTTAGTTTTATATTAAATGGCAACAGTGGGAGTCTTCTTTCTTTTATCCCGAAAGATCAACAAACTCTTGTTAGCGGAACAATCACCGTATTGGTTTGGTTCTCTTGCATCTGTGCCCTTTTCTTTATTCTCGACGGTAGACGTCGTTTCATTCACTGCTCTTGGAAACAACCTTTTTCTAGTGCGAAGAACGTAGCCGGAACTCTTACCCGCATAATCGCAGCGGTGCTCAGCATCGCCCTTTTAGCCTCTTACACATGTAATCTCAATATTCCAGGAGCTTGGTCCTATGTACTTGCAACCAATTTAGGATACAAGCCCGTTCCTTGGAATACCTACGAGGACGCGACAAGCAACGGCCCTGCCACGACTTTTGAAAGCCTTGTACGAGTCAAAGCTATGGCGAAGCCTGAAGGTTATAGTCAAAAAAACATGGAATCCATAGCCCAACGCTATGCAAAAGAGGCGGACAACATCAACTCCTCTCGTACAAACAACCTTACCGACAGCACCGTCATTATGATTCTCTCCGAGTCATTCTCCGACCCTACGCGCGTGCCCGGAGTTTCTTTCAGTATTGACCCTATGCCGAACATTCGCAGAATAAAAGACTCCACCACCTCGGGATTGATGCTGTCGCCAGGTTATGGAGGTGGAACCGCCAATATCGAGTACCAGTCATTGACCGGTATGAGTTTGGCTTCTTTCAATGACCAGCTCATTTCTCCTTACCAGCAGCTAGTCCCTAATATGAAAAGTGCATACTCTTTCAATCAAATCTGGAATGAGGCATGCAATTCAACATGTTCAGTCGCTTATCACCCTTACTACAAAAGCTTTTATCTCAGGGACTCTAATTATAAGAAATTTGGGTTCAAATTCTTCCGAACGTTAGATAGTAGTCCCATGATCAGTCATCAGGATCACATTGATAATTCTATATACGTCAGCGATGCGGCAGCATATCAGAACGTATTGGACTATCTTCAACAATCAACAGATCAGTCACAGTTTATACAGCTAGTAACAATGCAAAACCATCTACCTTACAGTGACTGGTATGTAGACAATGAGTTTAAAGATGCTGACATTTCTTCCGATATTAATGATGCGGAAAGGCAACAAATTGATACTTATGCAAAAGGCGTAAGCCACACTGATTCCGCCACAATCAACTTCCTCAACCAACTAAACGAATTACAAAAGCCTACGACTGTTATTTTCTACGGAGACCACCTTCCTGGAATCTATCAAACTGCAGCAATGGAAAAGCGAAACCAACTCGCCCTTCATGAAAGTGACTACTTCATATGGTCGAACGCCGCATCTTCAAGCTCTGAGACGAAGCTATCTCCTGAAGAAAGCAACTATTCCTCATCCAACTATTTCATAGCTTCCGCAGCAGAGCATATGAATGCTAAGGTGTCTCCTTTCCTAGCGTTGCTTACCGAGCTCCATGAAGAAGTACCTTCTATGGGACGTTTTGCTTCGACAAATGATAGTTGGGGCAGCGGATCCGCAACGTATCTTAACAGTGATGGTTCCATTGTGAAGAAAAAAAATCTATCCCAAAAAGCTCGTCAGTTGCTGAAAGATTATAGCCTAGTCCAATATGACATGACTTCAGGGAAAAACTATCTTCAGAATATGAAATTTACTCAGATTTCCGAATAACGAAAGGGTCAGAGAAAAATTCCTGACCCTTGACTGATTTTTGTTTAACGCCAACCACTGACGCTAAACAGTATTATTCTACTTACCTTCAAAAATATGCCGCCATGTTTCCACTGAAGAAATGTTATGCGCTCGGTACTGAGCAGATAGACGTTTCCAGTTTCGCATGATCTTACGGGTTAGTCGATATCCTTCAATCATGTTCCGGCGGAAAAGGCGGTTATCCCTCTTCAACCACGCTACTCCATTACCATCAGGCGTGGTGACCAACGCTGAGTTAACACGATCAAATGCGAGCCATGTCCAAGCAGCGTCCTGCGCCGGAATCGCAGCATCTGGATTCTTGGCTTTACTAGGATCAACGTTCTTAATAAAGCTTTTTGCAATTAGCCCGACAGCAGCCTTATAACGGCTTTTCATAGTAGACGGATGATTACGCGGGGAATCGGTCTCACCTGACGGTTCTGGATAGTCCTCGAAACTGTCCTTAGCCTGAGCATCCGGATACTTAGCACGTAGCTCTCTGACTTCACCCAATTTAGTAGGCAGACAGTCCACAATATATTGTGGACCTCTCAGAATGTCTCTTAACGCCATGTGATGCAGTGCCATCGCAGAATACACGAAACGTAAGCCTAAGCTCGCGTCACCGTAAAGGACTTCCACGAGCATATTAGGCTTGGCTTCCGGATATGTGACTAGCGCGGCAAGCCAACGGTTGCGCTCAGTGAAATATTCTTCCCAAGAACGTGCAGGATCCTTATCATGCCATGCTTGATGCCATACAGCCACACCCGGCAGGCAAACCGTTGGAAAACCGGCCTTTTTCGCACGCAATCCGTATTCGATGTCATCAAACTTAATAAATACCGGCAGAGAAAGTCCTATCTTCTCCAAAACCACTGTTGGAATCAGGCACATCCACCAGCCATTGAAATCTTCATCAATACGTTGATGACGTTCCGGAGAATCACGAAGAGGCTCTACCGAAAAATCATGGTTGTATCCCAGACCCTTCGAGGGATGCATCCACATTCGCCGCGCATTGATTCGTTCACCTTGTGTGTACAGCATGGTTCGATTGTCTAGGTGGAACATCCCACCACCCACGAGCACAGGTTTGACAGTATAATCAGAGAATTGAATGGAACGTAGAATCGACTCAGGCTCACTTATAGCATCATCATCAAGCAAAAGAACGAAGTCACTCTTCTTTGCTTTAAGCGTCTCATACATGCCACGAGAGAATCCACCGGACCCCCCAAGATTTGCCTGCTGAATATAGGTCAGTTGAGCCCCTAAATCTTCGGCGATTTTAGTATATCCCTGCTGATTCTTGACCAAATCGTTTCCCTGGTCGGTGCAATACACCGTGTCCAGACGCTTCCTCAGTTCTTTAGCTCCGGCTATTGCTCGTAACTGATTCATGCAATAGGAAGCACGGTTGAACGTAGTAATGGCAATAGACATGGTGGTCGGTTTGGACGCAGTACGAGCATTTTGTGGGGCAGACCATGCAGCCTCGCTAATAATTACTTCTCCGTCCAGAGATTCGGCATCAAACCAGAAATAACCGCCATCCATTAGACCCGTCATAGGAATATCCACAGTGACACGTTCAACTTCCTGCGGTGAATGCACAATCTTCTCAGCAACCGGATACATCAAGCCTCGTCCGGTGGAACGGAACACATTGATCTTCGCATTTCCTTGGATATCTGCGGTAAAGCGCACCATCTTCACGGAAGTCCAGCGACGCCAATAAGAAGCTGGAAATGCATTGAAAAAAGTACAGCCAGACATGTGCCCATGGTTCTTCAACGCTATTGTGTTCCGATTTAACACAGTGAATGAATCACAACTCACCCCGGCAGAAGAACCAGCATGTCGCATGATGCGTTGTAACGTCGACTGGTTCATTGATCCGAACTCGAGACGTCGCATATCAATGCGAGAGTCCAATGTGGTCTCGGCAACGTGAGGCCTCGTCCAATCAATCGCATACAGAGGAAGCGTCTGCTCGACATCCTTGATCGGATAGACAACCCGCATCACGGTTTCCCATGTATCAACATTTTTCAAAGCCATCCTAATCACCGAACCCTCTCAACTTTATTTGCCGGCATCCTACTCAATTTCAACCTGAGTACTGTCTGTCGGCTCGATAGTCAGTGCTCGATCGCTCAGTAAAGCGTATTCTCCGTTCCGATCATCTCGAATGACAAAGCTACATGCATTGTCATCTAGCGCGACACCAACGGCATCCGTTGTTTCCGGATTTGTTTGGCTTGGAATCCTCAATGAAGTAATCAGCCTAAACTCGCCATTATTGAACAATTCAAGAGGCATTTCGAAATGAATGACTTGGTGCCCGTGTTTCTTCATCTTCAGCACCTTTGCACCAGTATCATAGGTGATTCCACCGCGACGGATGTCATGTAGCGCTATTGCAAGATAGAAATCTCCAGGTTCATCATACTGATATTCCACATCAAACTTAAAGACATCTCTACCTGTGCAAAGCTTCGGCGACACAGCTATCGTTTTTAATAAAGGACAACGCTCGTTAAGTCCATTTGGATAGCCGCCACGCTCTTCCTGACGTCTGCGTTCCGCTTCTTCCTCAGCTTCAAGATTAGCTAAAGTGTATTGCTGGGAAACAGTTTCAGGATCACCCAGGGCCTCCACTTCACCATTTGCAATCATCATGGCACGAGAACAGTATTTCTTCACCGAATTCATATCATGCGTAACGAGAATAACGGTCTTAGTAGGATCCTTCCGAATCTCAGTGAAAAAATCATCACACTTACGTTGGAACGCCTCGTCACCAACCGCAAGAACCTCATCTAGCACCAAAATATCGCCCTGCGCCTTAATCGCCACAGAAAAAGCCAAGCGAACCTGCATGCCTGAAGAATAGTTCTTCAGCTTTTGGTCCATAAACTCTTCAAGCTCGGCAAATTTGACGATATCGTCGTACATACCGTCAATCTCTTCATGAGTAAAGCCAAGCAACGAACCATTGAGATATACGTTTTCACGCCCAGTGAGCTCAGGATTGAAGCCGACTCCCAATTCAATGAATGGCACCAGCTTGCCATTCACACTGATGGATCCAGACTCGGGATAATAAATCTGGGAAATAAGCTTCAGTAACGTCGACTTACCGCCGCCATTACGACCTACAATTCCAAAGAATTCCCCCTGATGGACTTCAAAACTGATGTCCTTGAGTACTTCTTGCTTCCTGTATCCTTTGATTCCCCTGGTCCAATTTATAAAAGCCTGCTTGAGTCCTGTAGCCTGCTCCGTAGGAAGTTTAAAACACTTAGACACGTGGCTAGCAGATAGCACCACAGGCGTCTTGGAATAATCAATCTTTTCAACTACAGTCTCGGACATTACATGACCTCCGCGAATTTACGACTATTTCGACGGAACAAATGGATTCCAAGCCACAACAATACTGCCGTAAAAACCAATGGGAACAACTTTATTGCCCAATTATCAAACTGATTCCAAATAGTCGGCTGTGTCTCAGGAGCTATGAAATTATGTCGAATATCTTGAATCACCTGAGCAAATGGATTCAACAACTCAAGACGTGCCAAATCAGCAAGAACACCACCTCGATCCGTTACATACGTAAGAGGGTAAATGATAGGCATTCCGTAGAATACCAATTGCTGAAGCACATCCCAAATATGAGCGATATCACGGAAATACACGTACATTGTAGACATGAGTAAGGTCACGGCCAATGTGATGACGTAAAGCTCAATGATGTTAAGAGGAAGCAGCACAACTCGCCAGGTGAAATGCACCCGCGCAACCAATGCAAACAAAAAAACCACAACCAAATTGATGGCATAACTAATCAACGCACCGACCGTCGCAGAAACAACCACAATATAGTTCGGAAAATGAATCTTGCGAAGTAGATCTCCACGGTCCACTACTGAACGAAGTCCGACATTCGTCGATTCAGTAACAAACTGCCAAGAGCTGATGCCAAGCAGAAGTACCACCGGATAAGTGGATGTACCGTCAGACATACGCAAAAACTTGCCAAACACGACATACATCACACAAAACATCATCAACGGTTTCAGCACCGACCAGGCGATTCCCAAAAAGGATCCCTGATATCGAAGCCTGAAATCAGTCTTCACCAGACCTTGCAGCACGGTCCATGCATAACCGTACCTGTCTTTCACGTTTTTCACCAACTGTTTCACAAGTTGTATCCTATCAGCGCCCATTCATAAGCTGCCCATGAACTGAGAATGCTCGGCATTTCATCACATGGATGATTTGCTATCTTATTTGCCCGCACCATGGAAAGTGTACGCTCGATACCCTGCTGAATTGAATACTGGGCCTTCCAGCCGAGATCAGAAAGCTTGCCGCCATCCATCAATGCGAGCGTAGCAGTCGAATACCCCTTCGATTCCACACCATCAGGCAGCTCAAAACGCACATTTACACCACAATTCTGTGCAACAAACGCTGTGCTAAATCACATAGCTTGCAATCAGATGTTCTATCAGCGATGTTATACGCTTCTCCTGCCTTCCGTTAAGAAGGCACTACAATAGCCCGCTCACTGTATCACCAACATAAACATAAGAATAGTGCTGCACCCATCGCTTTTTAGCACAACCTTCACCAGCAAGCCTCTTATGTATAAATTACGACAACGCCTTGCTGTCATCGTCATGCAACGTTGACCCATAGGTCCTAGATTCGAAGCAAGACAGAACGTACTCCATGTACGGAGCGTGTCGCATCACACACTTCTCGAAGGAGACGATTCTGATAATCAACAATTTCACGAAGTTGTACATTTGAACGCTCCAAGTCGTCAACGCGCACGGCAAACTTCGTTAGAAAACGATCAGTCGGTCAAAACGTTCTCGTATCTGCCTCAATACAGACGTCATAATCGTCCACTTTCTCTTTAAAAAGAGACCAACCTCTCATGAAAAAGAATAGTACCGTGCGCCTGTAGCCAAGCAGCAAACGCACGGTACATCTTTATAATTTCAGCAAGTAGTTAGGCAAACCACCGTCTTTACTAGTCCATCTTCAGATAATGCTTCCAATATGAGACTGAAGTCAGCTCAACACGAGCAGCTGCATATTCCTTGCGCAAGCGTTCGATGTTAGCCTTGTAATACTTCAAATCTCGAGCGTAACGCTTCTTGATGGCTCCATAACGCTTCACATCCTTGGTACGGATACAACCTTTACGGTTATACCAATCAAGGACGATCAGCTTATGCTTACCTCGAATAGCACCAGCTGGGTAAAGCCATCCCTGCAGTGGAATCACCGCATATCCAGAGCCATCCTTTTTAACATATCGCTGATTGTTATCAGTGATAAGATCTTCCAAACGCTCCGGCATACTACGAGACTTATCTCCATCAATCAGCTGACGATCCACATCCTCAACGCGGAAGCCGGCCAATTCCGGGTCCTTATCCGCCTGAGCCTGCAGCGTCTCGAAATCTACAAGCTGTTCCTTGTTGCGGTTGGCGGCCATAAAGCTCTTTTCAGATTGCCCCGGCTTCTTGATGAATTCCGGTCCCTTCAGGAAGTCCTCAAAAGCATCAAGACACAGCTCGGCATTGGCATAGCCGAACTTCTTCAGCTCCAAACGGATGTTGTTATGCAACTCCTTCATGAAATCAGCATCAGGCGCCATTCCGCAGGTAGCCTGAGCAATCATAGTATTACGAGTCGTTTGGTAACGTTCTACGGCCGCATTGTAGCGTTCGAAGAACGACATGTGCCATACGCACAGGCTATTCATCGTAATGAATCCAGTCTTGCAACGAATGCCATACTCCGCATCATCGCAACGCACGAACACCGGCAGAGGCAATCCGTTCTTCTCAATAACGGAAATCGGAATGCAGCAGTACCACCATGCAGCATACATATTGTTCCGCTGCCACTTGGTAGGCGTATACATCTCGTTGTAAATAAGATCTTCGAACAGCGTCAGACGCAACTGCGGCTTGCAACCGGCAAAAGTGCCCTGCTGGGTCATGTTGCCGATGTCTTCCCACTGATCCTCGCCAATCTCGTAGTTCAGCATTGCACCGCTAATCATATCTTCACGATGTTCAGGCTTGAGAATACGCAACAGATTGTAAGTACGCTTGATGCTTTCGGGAGAAACTGCAACATCATCATCCATAAGCAAGATATTCGTAGCCTTTGGCGTCTGCTCCATCGCAGTAATCATGCCGCGGGTGAAACCTCCAGCTCCGCCAACATTATCGTTAGGAACGACCTGGACACGGTCTCCGCTCAGCTTTTCAGCATCCAGGGTACGCCCATTGTCCATCACATACATATGGAAATGTTCTGCAATTGAATCACCGGAATTGATGATCTGATCCTTGACCAAACCGATGTTACGTTCGATGAACGCTTCCTTCTTGAAAGTGGTGGTGGACAGCACCAACTCGACGTCATTCAGCTCTCCATCGATATCGAGCTCATAGTAACTATTCCTGATTGCAACAGAACCATCAGTCTTTACAATAAAGCCCACGACCACCATGTCGTCGCTGACCGTCAAAGGCAAATCCACAATCTGCCAGTCAGCCGAAGCCTCCAGTTTTCTTGAGGTTCCTTCGACTGGAATCGGATTGTGTGCGAAAGCATCGCCCATGGTCTGAATTACTTCGCAAGATGCACCCTTCAGCTCAAGATGAAGAGAGAATCCTTTCGCACGCGTGTAGCGCTTCAATTTCATTACCGACAAGGAATTGAAGTATGTGCTGAAATCGAACATTCCAGCGTTATACATTTCCCATTCGCCAAGCTGCTCATCGAAGACAACAGGCTGATCTGAACGACAGTATAAAGCTGGATAGGTAACGGAGCGAGGATTCGTCTCCAACAAGATGTTCGCGAATTTCATTGAGATCATGGTCTCTAGGTTACCGCCATCCCTTGAAGAGAATCAAAACATGAACATTGTTCTCCAACAGATATGCACGTTTTGTTTATCTCGTTTCAACAGCTAGATTCCACGCGTTGCGTTTAGCCAGCTGCGGATAGAACCATTCCCTAATTACCGGAACATAATAAAGCAAGAATGCACCACAGAGGTCGATCGGCAGACGGACGATGAAGCTCAGCAGAACCAACGGGACCTGGGGAAACGCCATACGCAACGCCCCAAGATACATCTGCCAAGGCAATACGTTATCTTCAATCAAGTGCACGCACAAAATAGCAAGACTCGCCTGGCCAATACTGCTTAACACGCTTCCCAGCGCCGGAACTCGATCAATCAATTGCGAAATACCAATAACGCACAGTGTTCCCGCGATACTACCAACTACAGCCAGGACCGGTCGCGAACCATAGTTATTGATGGCCATGCTCATACCGCCGAAGAACATGATATCAACCGCCCAAACAACAAATGCGATGGCCCATATGCAGGGGAAACGCTTCACAAAGCCAAGTACATCATATTTCTTGGCAAGATATCCCAAATACAGGAATGCTGCCGCGCACATTCCCGGCTGGATACTCCAGGGCAGCAACACATAGTGCGAGGAAATATAGCCAGTAGCAAAGCACAGCACCACCCAAACCGGGGTGTAAGGAAGTCTTGCGAGACAATGCAGCAACAATCGAGCCCAGAATAGTGCGAGCAAGAACCAGATTGCACCGATTCGTAAGTCCACTCGCCATAGCGTCAGATTCGAGATATCACCGCTTCCATATATCGCGGCCATGCCCCATTGCCGCAAGGCAATCGCCCTGCTCTCATGGTCAAGCGTCGCCATGCAAGTCACGCCAACAAGCACGCACAATGCCGTCACCACGTAGGTGAACAGCAGCTGTTTTGCCTCCTTCATCCAGCGGAATCGTCTTTCCGGATGCATGAAATACCCGGAAAGAATGAAGAAAAGCGGCATATGGAATGAAAAACAGATGGACAGAACAACCTTGGCCGTGCGATGGGGTACAAATAGGTTCGTTTCAATGGCACTGTGTCCCAGTATCACAGCCAGAATGGCTATGCCCTTGGCAATATCGAAAAATCTAATACGTTGCATACTCTCTCAAGTCTCTTGTTGGCGCGTTCTCTCTACCGCTTGTCAGACGTTTTATCGGACGTTATAAGCCAAGCAATTGCTGCAATGCACGCCACATCACAACCTGACCCATACGATTTGAACTGCCTCACATTTTTGGACAACAGAAGTGGGAGGCAATTCAATTCGGGTGGATGCTGTCCTTATATAACGCCTGCTTGGTATTCCCGTCGAACGCTCTATTGTACGGAATGCCGAATACATTGAAGCGAAGTGCCAACCATGCTGCCAGCAAATATCCTGCAATACCGTATTTTCCTGCCCCATGGTGAGGGATCTGGGATCGGATAACGATCGATGTTCGCAAACACATATACGCTATCGGCCCCATATCGTGTGGCAACGCGATTCAGCTAACTCTCCGCTTCGCGCTTGGAATCACCGCTATTCGATCGGTCATTCGCTCCAAGCAGCACGATAGCGACACCCTCATGCCCGAGGGACGCATCGCCGATGGAGTTATAGCCCGAATAGGAGCCCTTGCCCGGCGCACTGGCATTGGTCATGGGTACATCGCGCGACTCCAGATAACGCCTTAGGCTGTTGGTGGCCATATCCGTCTGATGGGACAGCTCATGATAGACAACTCCCTCAAGCTGGAACAGTTCACGAGACGTATATGGATACGTGTTCGCTGCACCTACTCCTGCGGCGATGCTGTCTCCAAGAACGCGAACAGAACGATATCGCCCAGATTTGTTTTTGTTATCAAACGCTCCTGCAGCGAATCCGACGTGATCACTAGGTATGGCACGCCGCGTATTGAGAGCACCAGTGCGGTTGTCGAAGTAATATCAAGCACCGTAGCGGTAATCCTCGCCCTTGACCATATATGACCGGCAGCATCATAGCGAACCCACCTACCGCCGCTAGACTGAAGATATACGTCCTTGTTACGAGCCACTGAACCGTATCCGACTTATTCACTCAGTAATAGTCCTATCTTTCCCGAAAAAGACAAGCTGCCTGCTCAGAGCGTCGTCTCGACAATATAACGTTGTCGAGCCTTGACCTCCATATAAATTTTCGCAATATATTCACCGGTAATCCCAAGAGCCAGTACTATAAAGCCACCTAGAATCCACAGAGAACACATCATTGACCACAACCAGCAACGGCATGCCCTGAGAAAAACGGAAACGAGGGTGTAGGCCAACATGACGATTCCAACAAACACCGAGAACAAACCTAAGCCGGTGATCATAGTCAGCGGCTTTGTCGAGAAAGAAGTCACACCTTCATCGGAAGAGCCATCGTCAACAAAAATAACAAAACTATTCTCAGCGACTGCATGCAAGTTCTCTAGCTGGTGTACCTTCTTTTTCAGTACGTCGGCTGTTACATGCAACGCTGCTTCCTCGTTATAACAAGGAATCACGAATGCTATCACCGGCTCACATTTTGCTTGAGTATTCAGTCCGCTCTTCTTCACATCATTCGTCATGCTTACAATGCATGTCACACCGGCAACCCGGTAAAAGAGGCTTTGTCAGACTCTACAAGACATTACATACGCTCCGCATAACCCAGTAAGGAGCCAATTAGAGCGGTCATCTCCATACCACTATCAAAGTGTCACTTGTATTTGTCAGTAACACACGACACAATTACCCCTGTAACATACCGATAGGGGTACCTATGAGAAGAAAGACCTTAAATCACCGCAGGCTTCATTATCACTACCGTTTTACAGGAAATATCTTATCCTGCAATTGCATTAACGGATAATAAAACCAGCACCACTGAGCAGGAATCAGTCCACTTCATCCCATCATCTCCCATCAAGTTAGGGAAAATGCGGAACGCTGATAATGGTCAAGCCGGTTCAAAAATCAGTTCATATCAGTCTATGCCGGTATCGGCAGCGAGTTGTGTTGATATTTGCTCATGCTTACCTGTGATAATGCGAGAGAACTTACCCATGAGGAGTACAGCTCCGTTCGCAATATCGAGAAGCCCTTGTCCAGAATATGCCAGCAGCACCACATAGGCAGGCATAGCATATTGAGCTTTGGCTTCCCACAGCAAATAGATGCAGAAAATGCCAAGACATACGGTGATGGGAAGCAGCTGCTCAATGCGGAAGCGTTTACGCAGTCCTATGAGTATGGTAACAGCAGCTGCGAGAGTGAGGAACTGGAAAGCGTCACTGGCGCGTAGGATAATCGTATTGGTTTTGCCATAATACACAGAGTGAACTAAGTGAGTCATAGGACGGTCAGACATGGGAGCAGAGCCATAGTTATTTGGTACTGCAGACCAATTACTGTTGACCAGTGATTCATAAGTGGGATCAAACCAAATAGTTGCCTGTTTTTGTGTAAAGAATCGAATGGCAAATGTTGGGTTTTGAACAAATCTTGTCAAGGACCGTTTGATAGATTCCTCTGAATCAGCTGCTGCCACTTCAGGATTGTAGTCAGTTGTCCACCCCCAAGGGTAGCCATTGTACCATCCTGGATTGGCTGATCCTGTAACCCATGAAGGCGCATCGGGTAGACGGTTGCCATACTCGTCTCCCTGTAATCCCATGGCAATCCATGTGGTTTTGCCTAGTCCGTTGTCCGTTACCACATCGTATTTCTTTTCCATCACGGTGAAGAAACCATGGGAGCAGGCAGCGTACACTACGATCGGCACGATAATGCCTGCAATGCTATGCCAGTTACGCTTGACCATCGCATGGATAAGCAAGATAAGACACATGGCCATGAGCACGACAATCATCGTGGATTTCAGCAGGATACTGACGGTGATAGCCATGGCCGCAAAGATTACGTGACGCCAAGTATTTGTTTCCATGAACTTCGATTGCCATAGGATTGCCGCAAGGGCGAATGGCAATGAAGGGACGTTGCCATATGCAAAGGTAGAGTACAGGAACAGCGGCAGAAAGAAGAACGAAAACAGACCGGTCATGACTGCTGCCTTGTCGGAAAAAAGCTGACGCGACAGACGCACCAGCAACAATGCCGTGGCCCCAGCGCATATGGCGTTGAAGAACTCCAAAGCAATGTATAGCTGACTATCCCCCACTATTTCCAATAACAGTCGGATGACCATGACGAATGGCATCTGATACGGGTATCGTTCCATGTACCAGCCATTCCACATGGGCATATCATCAGTGCCGAGTTCTTTGGCGGCATTGATAAGGTCCAATGAGTCGTATGCGGGGAAGGTGTTGCTGGCTATGGCCCATACGGTGCTCGCAACAATCATGTAGCAACAAACAATCCAAGACAGGACATTGACATTAATTCGTTCCAGAATATTGCATCGGTTCAACAGCGCAACTACTGCAATGGCGGCGGTGGATAATACGATAACAGGCCACGCCGCATTGGTGAGATATTCAGCTTTCTCTGTGTATGAGGGGTAGAACGTTGTGAACATTAATGCGCCCAGTCCGATGCAGGAAAAGACGATGATTCCCGTCCAGAGAATGATTTGAGACAGAACATTTCCTACGACTGGTATGATGTACTGCCGCTGTTGCGATTTGGCTTTGGAGCTGCTCGGCTTGGCCTGTGTTTCTGCCGATGAAGTAATAGATGACATATCGTTTCTCTCGTTTGACTGTTCTGATAGTCGATGATAACAAGAATCATGCCATTTAATGGTGGCTGCATTCTGCTTCTTCAGCAATTCTGGGAAGAAAATGGTATTGTTCCTCGGCACATGGTATGTCCCCTGCAAGCAGACAATCGATGATGGCACGGATGAGAAACCGTGTAATGCCGATAGTATGTCCGCCAGAGAGGCCCACAGCAGCGACAACATCAGATTCCAAGGCGTGATGTCATCCTTTCAGAATATCGAGAATCGGATACTTGCCAAATCCGCTCATCGCTATGCTAAAGCCACTGAATCGACAGCTGAATGCCCCAGCCAATCACTGGTACTGCCCAATCCCTGGATGAGCAATTGATTGCCCAATCACGTTGTGTTGCCACACGAGATAGCCTATAGATGAAGAGCAACGATGCCATGCCAGATTACAGACTGAGGGGGCAGAACACCTTGGCACTAAAATATCCGAGGCCTTTCGCTGTCCGTCGCGAAGCTCCCAACAACCCCAGCACAGCACTTCTCAAAAATTTTAAGAAGTTCCGGCAAGCATGCAGAAGTTAAAGAATGTCCATGTGCATTATATAAGGCAATACGGAAGCAATACATCGGGCCCGAGTTCTAAATAGATGCGCAACACCTGTCTATGGTTGGAAGTGTTCAGGTTCATGACCGGAGAAAGTGTCGCGCTCGATATGAAAGCGTATTCCCACCTGTCGGCAGAGGAACGTGTCCGGATCGACGAATTGCGGAACCGGGAGGGGCTTGGCGCGCGTCAGATAGCCCCAAGGATCGGCCGTGACAAGTCGACCGTCAGTCGCGAGCTGAAACGCGGCCTGTGGTCCGCGCCCAACGAGAACGACTCGTATCGTCCCTGACGGCCGCGCCGCTCGAAGACGGACGCGTGGACGTCAAGGCCGTTTCATTCGGCCATGGCCGCGCGGAGGAAGGCCGAACAACGGGCCCGCCGGCCGCGCAGGCCCACGCGCATGGCGTACCCGCCGCCGCTCTCCCGGGTCATGGACGCGCTCAGGAGGGGATGGCGCCCAAGAGGATTGAGGGGCGGCTGAAGGTCGAACGGCCGGCCGACCCGCGCATGCGAGGATCGAACAAGAACCGCAACGGGCGCATCCGCCGTTACCTACCCAAGAGGACCGGCTTCGACGACCTGTCGGACGCGGACCTGCAGGCCATCGTCGACGAGATCAACGACACCCCCATGAAGGTCCTGGACCAGGAAACGTCCAACGAGGTTTGGCACCGCGAACTCGGCAAGGTGCCCTCGAAGACAAGTCGCTCAAAGACGAACGTTGCACTTATAAATTGAATTCGGGTATCAAGAAGACAACTTTTTTCAATGCTCTTTTAAAAACTCAATATGCGATGGGACTTCGTATCTGATTCCGAAAGAATTTGCCACTATAACACCCATCGCACCTTTACATGTATCATGTACATGTAAAACGAAAGATTGTCTTCATTAAGCGCAAAAGGATACACCCCAATGCTCGTCAGTTTCGTCGTTCCATGTTTCAACGAAGAAGAGTCTTTGCCTCTTTTCTACGATGAGGCTTGCCGTGTCGCCAATGTCCTGCGTCAACAGTCTCATGCTGAAGCAGAGTTCATCTTCGTTGACGATGGTTCTGGCGATAAAACTCTCGAAAAGCTTCGAGCATTGCATGCGAAAGATGAACGAGTCCATTACATTTCTTTCTCCCGAAATTTCGGCAAAGAAGCTGGTTTATATGCGGGATTAAAAGCCGCGAAAGGCGATTATGTAGCCACCTTAGACGCCGATCTTCAAGACCCTCCATCTCTGATACCAGAGATGCTTCAATTCCTTCTTGAGAACAAGGACTATGATTGTGTCGCAACACGTAGGAAAACTCGTAAAGGCGAACCACCAATTCGCAGTTTTTTCGCAAAGATGTTCTATCGAATCATCAACAAAATGTCTGGAACGGAAATCGTAGACGGAGCACGCGATTTTCGCTTCATGACAAGAAAGTTTGTTGACGCGGTCTTATCATTAAGCGAATATAATCGCTTCTCTAAAGGCATTTTTTCGTGGGTTGGATTTAAAACCCATTGGATTTCATATGAAAATATTGAACGAGCAGCCGGAAAAACAAAATGGAATTTTTGGTCATTGTTTAAATATTCCATTGAAGGAATCGCCGGATTCTCTACAGTCCCGCTTGCACTTTCTTCTTTCCTAGGTGTCTTCTGCTGTCTCATCGCATTCATAGGCATCATCGTTGTTGTAGTCCGTGCCTTGCTTTTTGGTGATCCAGTTGCAGGATGGCCAAGCATGATTAGCATTATGCTACTCATCGGCGGCCTTCAGCTATTTTGCATAGGCATCGTAGGGGAATACCTATCCAAGACCTATACCGAGGTCAAGCATCGTCCACTTTATCTCACTAAGGAAACGGACGGGGAAGATCGTCGATTCACACCGTCCGTAAACGCATAACGCATAACGCGCAGTTTGATCGTCTGGATCAAACTGCGCGATACAGACACAAACTATTTCACCCATTTTTGGGCATTTGTTCCGTTGGAAGTATACAACTGCACGTTAGTACCGTTTGCGCTGGAACCACCATTCACATCCAACACCGCGTTTTCCGCGAGCGCCGACTGGAAAGTGTATGAGCCATCGGAGTTTTTGACAGCTATCCACTTCTGAGCGTATGTTCCATTGGAATCGTACTGTTGCACGTTGGTTCCGTTGGCAGATACGCCGCCATTCACATCCAAAACTTTGCCGGAGTTCACACTGGTCAAGGTCACATACCCGTTGGAATCATGCGTCACTTTCCACTTCTGAGCATTGGTACCATTACCTGCCCAAATCTGCACGTTTCCATAATTTGAACGGGAAGCACCGCTTACATCCATCTTCATAGACGTATTAAGCTTCGATCCGAACGTGTACATACCGTCCGGCAGATCTTGCCTATGCTTGGCTGCGGTTTCGTTCAAACGTTCGCGCAACGTCAACGGCGCCTTTGCAACCAACCATTGCTGAGCCACAGTGCCATTCGGCGAATAAAGCTGCAACTGAGCCTGCTGCACAGCATTGCCACCTGGAATATCGACAGCTTTGTTGGCGTTCACCGACACCAACGCAATCTTGCTACTGCCGTAATTCCGCACCGTCCACTGCTGAGCAACAGTGTTATTACTCGTATATTGCTGCAGCGCCGCTCCATTAGCAGTGGATCCGCCAGCCACATCCAGCATCTTGCCGGAATTAATATTGACAATCTTATAAGTTCCATTGCCAATTGATTCAAATCGATATTTCTGGGCGTTCGTACTATTACTTGAATAAAGCTGAACTCGTGCCCCGTTCGCCGTCGATGCACTCGTCACATCCGTGACAAGTTTTTTATTCGCAACCGAAGTGATAATCATCGATACTCCAGTAGCTATATTGACATCGCTTGACGAAACAACAAACAGCTGTGAAGCAGTGCCATTTGGCGTATACAGCCGAATCGCAGCACCATTCGCAGTATTTCCACCGCTCAAATCCAGAACCCAATTACCGAGAGCGGATTGCAAATAATATCCCGCTCCAGAATCACGAATAAACCATCGTTGAGCTTGAGAATTATTTCGAGAATACTGTTGCACTATAGCGTTATTCTCAGCGACACCATTACGCACGTCTAAAGCCTTGCCGGAATTCACATTGACGATCTCGTAGCTCCCATCAGACTGTCTAGTAAAAGTGAACTGCTGAGCCTTTGAACTGTTACCGGAATACAACTGAATGGCGGTGGAATCTGCAGCACTTCCACCAGGAATATCAACACTGGACGCGATTTTGGAACGAACATTGATGTAATAATTGCCATTCGGAATGGTAACTGCAGTCATTTTGCGTACATCAATGGCCGCTTGTAAATCATTGCTACTCCCACCATTCACATACGCTTTATTCCCAAACGCATTCATGTCCACATTGCCACTGATGCCGTCCACTTTGCCGGAGCTGGTGTATTGCCATCCGCGACTGTCGGTCGGGAACGAGTCAAATCCCATGCGAGCGCCGTACTGCGCCACCCACGTGGTTTTAGCGTAAATGTCGGCGTGTTTCAGCGGGCCTTGCAGATAGCTAGTGTACGAGTAGACGCCCAGATTCTTGTATCCGGCGGACTGCAGTGCGCCATACCAGGCGTCGGCCATACCGC
>OLOM01000994.1_pt1 | contig 20448 bp, 8 predicted proteins | sample 1672531 | NCBI WGS metagenome assembly OLOM01 (sample SAMEA3136696, study PRJEB25190) | human gut metagenome | reverse complement strand
GCTCTTCCGATCTGATGGATTCTATTTAGGAAGATGGCTGATGGACCTGAATAGAGAAAAGAAGTCTGAAAAAGAAATTATGGATATCATCAGATCTGATACTGTTGGAAATGATGGCTATAAAATGACAAAAGAAAGTTATGAAAAACTCAGAGACAGATGTTCAGATGTTGCAGGCTATATTGAATTTCCAAATGATTTTCTGTCAGAACCTGTTGCTCAGAGTGATGACAATGATTATTATCTGTATCACTGGATTGATGATACTGAAACTACGCAAGGAACAGTATTCATGGATTGTGACTGCAGCAAAGAAGATCAGAATATTACCATTTATGGACACAATGTCTATTATGATGCAAAAGCTAGATTTTCTCCGCTTGAGAATTTGACGAATCAGGAAGTTTTTGAACAGAACAGTCAGTTCAGGTTATGGATTGATGATGAAATGAGAACGTATGAAATAGCATATGTAACAATCTATGATACGAAACTGGATGCCGACTTTGATTTCAGAATCAAGAATTTCTATACAGATGAAATGTATACAGATTTTATTGACTGGATGAATGAGCATCAGCTGATTGAACCGTTAAATAAAACGTATATTGACAGGACAGACAGCTACGTTACTCTGCAGACATGTGTGAAATGGCATAGTGCAGAGAGATATCTGATAACAGCAAAAGAAATAAACAGAGAAGAAATTTAAAAAGATAGAAGGTGTGACAACAGAAAATAAATATCTAAAACAGTGAATATCTTTGAAGGGAGATTAGAATGGAAAAAAGATGGAACAAGTTCTTTATTGGAATCCTGTCATCCTTTTGCATCATAGGCAGTCTGATACCTGTTTCGGCAAAGGGAGAAGCAATATATGAGGATTTTGACAAAAACAGAAAAGGAAGCATTACTTTATACAAGTATGTCAGTAATGACAATTCTACAGTAAAAACAAATGGATCATCCTTTTCAAACAATGTAGATGAACAGCTTGAAGCTATTCAGAAAGCAACAGGAAATTATAAAATGCTTCCAGAAAAGGGAGTAGAATTTTCCTATATAAAGATTGCTGATGCAGAACAGGTAAATCTGGAAACAAAATCAGGTGTCTACTATACAAATATGGAAGCGGATGTGCTTGACAAACTGGTTGTATATGGTGGACTTCAGTCAGCTGCAGATACAACTGCACTTGATGCTGATAAAAACGCTGCTGAAAAGCATTATGAGCCTGATCAGGTAGTTACTGCATTATCCAAGCTGAATACATCAGTATTTGAAATGAGTATTGCAGGAACTACAGTTACTGGAACTGGCGAAACATTTCTGAGACAGAAAGCTGCAGATGCCAGTGTACCAGTGAATGGTTCATTTAAAGCTACAAATGCATATGGTAAAACAAAAGCAGACAATCTTGATACTGGACTGTATCTGATAGCTGAAGTGAACTGGGAACATAAGGCAATATCCAAACATGACGGATACTGGGAAACAGTAACAGTCAATCAGAATGGTACTGCTGATGCAGGAGAGGGAAGTGAGTATGCGGATATTGCATCTCCATCTTCTCCTTTTATTCTGCAGCTTCCAATGGTCAATATGAACAACACTGTTTCAGGTGGTACAACATATGCTGCAGGACAGGGATGGCTGTATGATGTGTCTGCATATCCTAAGAATGGAACAATCAATATCCACAAGGACATCATCACAAACGATGCAGGAACGGATACAAACAATACTGGAATGGATACAGTTGATACAGAAACGCTGTGTGACTTTCATCAGACAAATTATCTGCAAGGTGGAACTTCTATTGACAGCGGATCTCATTTAACACACCAGATTGATGCAAATATTGGAGATACTGTATCACAGGTTATATCTGCTGATGTACCTGCATTGATGGATAACAAGAAAAATAAAGTATTCAGTATTACTGACAGCATGACAAAAGGTCTTGAGTTTAAAAGTCTGGAATCTGTAACTTTAGGTACGGAAGGATGGAACAGTTCAAACAATACGGTCCTGAGTGCTGATGATTATGTTTTAAGCATTGGAAGTGATAAAAAAAGTTTCAGCGTAACTTTGTCAGCTGACGGACTGGCAAAACTGGACAGTCTGAACACAGCTTCCTATCTGTATGTAAGATTTAATTCCTATGTGACAAAAGATGCATTAATCGGAACTGATCATTATGACTACACTACTGACAAAGGGGAAGTATCTTCCGCAACAAATCAGAACACTGCCAAGCTGACATATGCTACAGATAGAACAATGGAACATGATTACTATTCCAACACTCCAAAAGTCTATACATATGAAATTGATCTGAATAAGAATGTAAAAAACAAAGGCAATGGGAAATATGAAGATGTTACATTTACAGTCAAGTCATACAGATCTCAGCCAGTTGGTTCTTCTTTGAATGAAACAGATGTCAGATTTATAGAAGAATCCAGTGGTGTCTATAGAATCTACAATGAGAATTATGACGTGGGCGTTTCGCCCGTGGGCAGTATTCATGCTGACAGAAATGGAAATATCAGGATCAAAGGTCTGGATTCCAGAGATTATGTTTTTACTGAGACAGGAACAATGAAAGGACAGCAGCTTCTTGCAGAACCTTTTACTGTACGTCTTGTTGCAAACAAAACTGTTGATGAATATGACACTAAATATGAAAATGGAGCACTGTCTCATGCCTATGTATGGACTGGAGAAGTTCCATCCAAATTATCCAAGTACGATCTGCTGAATACAAATCAGGTTGGAGCATTGTCAAGCGGTATTGCAAAAGTAACAGTTATGAACAGCGGATTGAAATTATTGCGTACTGGCGGAAATGGAACCATTGTCTATATTGCCATAGGCGGTTTAATGATAGTCAGTGGATTGATTCTCATGAGAAGAAGGAAAGGAGAATTAAATGAATAAAAGAAAAAAAGCATCTATTCTCCTTGGAATGCTTGTTGGAAGCATGTGTCTGTCATTTCTTCCAGTACTGGCGGAAGGCAACGATACTGAAAAATATCCAATTATTGACAGAGATTATGCTAATCTGACAATCAGATACTTTGATGATTCAGAAGAAACTGTTCCATCAGCAGGAACAGAATTTACAGTAATGAAAGTTGCTGATATCGGCAGAGATATCAATGATGGAACCAATGGCAGGTATATGCCACTGGTCAGTGAACTTGATTTTACTGGCATTGAAGAGAACAATGGAAAAGAAGCATACGAGTATGAACAGACAGTCATGTCAGTTTATGAACAGAAAGGAAAGGATTTTGGCTATCAGACAACTGAAACAGTTGGAAATGACGGAACCGCATCCTTTAAACTTCCTGTTGGTGCATATCTTGTAAGAGAGACAAAAACGATGCGATATCACATCCGCTCTAAACCGTTTCTTGTATCAGTTCCAGAAACAAACAAGGAAAGCAACAGCTGGAACTTTGATGTTGTCGCATATCCAAAACAGCAGTTGGCAGGAGATCTTTCAATAAGCAAGCAGATTATTGGAAGATCATCAAAAAGTGATGATGTATTCCATGTGCAGATTACATTGAACTGTGAAGGTACATATAAGGCAACACTGGCTGATGGAAGTACTGGTGAGGTTACAGATGGATCTGAAATTGCTATCAGAGGAAATCAGAAGATAACTGTCTATGATCTTCCTTCTGGAACAGAATACAAAGTTACAGAAAAGGAAGCTAACGCTGATCCATATAAGACAGGCTATAAAAATCAGACTGGAAAGATCGAAGCTAAAAAAGAAATTAAAGCTAAAGTTATAAATGATACAACTCAATGGGACAACGTACATACTGGAGAAGGAAGCAAGATCATCATAGCAATGATGGTTGGTGTTGGTGCGTTGGCATTATTACTCTTCCTGCTAGTTGGAAGAGACAAGAAGGAAACTACAGAATCATAGTGATTCTGTTTTTTCATATAGACATGTTGAACAATAGGTTGACTAGAAAGGAATGATTATGAAATTCAACAAGAAAAAGATTTGCAACCGAGCCGTTGCGGTCACTTTGTCTGCATTGATGGCATTTCCTGCAGTAATGACTGGTGTTCATGCTGATGGGACTTCTACAATCGACACAACAAAGAAAGGTTCAATTACTCTTTACAAGTTTTTGGACAATAACGGTAAGACAGTGGATGCCACTGGTGTAAATGGCTATGGAACAACTGCACAGGATATCCTTGCAGGAATCCGACAAGAGGTAGACAGTGAAATCCTGCCTGAAAAGGGTGTAAAGTTCAGAACAATTAAAGTTGCTGATATTGAACAGGTTACAGAAGATACTGCAAATGGTCTGAACACAACTGGAACATACTACACAAATATTGATGAAGGATTCTTCAATATTATGAATCAGTATCTAGGTGATGATGCACTTGTTGCTTCTGAATCAACAAAGGTTACAGATGGAAGAACAACTGATGTTTCTTCACACCCAGATGATCACTATGAATCTGATGAACTGAATGCAAAGATTCTTGAAGTAAACCGTGCAGGTGCAAAGGCTGATGGATCTGATTCTGTGACTGGTGAAGTTGCGTTAAACAGATACCTGAGAACTAATTCAAAGGCACAGGTATTTAATGATACAGATGAAGATGGATATACTCAGCTCAACGATCTTGATCTTGGACTTTATCTGATCTGTGAAGTTGACTGGGAACATTCTGCTCTTTCAAAACATGATACATACTGGGAATATGTTACAGACGGTCAGGATGACAAGCTGACAAGCGGAAAAGGAAAGACATCTGATGCAGGTACAGAAAACAGCGGAATCCAAGCAGGCGGTAAAGATGCAGGCGGATCTGTCTATGCTGATATTGCATCTCCATCTTCTCCATTCCTGTTATCTGTTCCTATGACAAACTTGGCAAATATTACTATTGATGGTAAAGAATACAAGCCGGGAACAGCTTGGCAGTATGATATCGTTGCCTTCCCTAAGAATGGAACAATCAATATTCACAAGGATATTGTGACAAATGAATATGCTGCTGCTAATTCTCCTGAAGGAACAGCAGGCACACCAACAAATGATGGTAATGATACAACTGACACAAAGACAACATGTAATTTGGTTCAGACAAATTACTTGGCAAATGGAACTTCCCTAGACAAGCAGTCTGGACTGGTACATCAGATTGACGCAAACATTGGAGATGTAATTACACAGCTTGTATCTGTTGATGTTCCAAGACTTGTAGATGATCTCGATAACGAACAGCCAGACGATCAGCCAAACTCTGCTACAACAACTCGCAAGCATAACAAGACTTTTATTGTTACAGACAGAATGACAAAAGGCTTGAAACTTATTGACAACAACTCATTCAAAGTAACTCTGACATCCAGTGCATGGAATGATCCAAATGCAACACAGTTTGTTGAAGGTACTGACTTTGATCTTACATTTGCAGATGACAAACAGTCTTATGTATTAACGGTTAAAGAAGAAGGATTAAAGAAGATGGATGATATTTCATCAGCATCTTATCTCTATGTTCTCTATAACTGTGAAGTTACAAAGGATGCCTTAGTTGGTACAGATACTTACGGAAATCAGAGACATGTTGTTAAAACAACAGCTTCAAATGCTGAAACATTAAAGAATGGAAATATCAATGATACATTAGAAATTGATGATTCTAAAACAGATACTTCCTATGATGTTACATACCCACAGGGAAGTTCTGACGGTGCAACTGACAAGCATCCAGAAGCTGCTAACCAGAACACAGCTCAGTTGACATATGCAACAGATCGTACAATGGAACATGATTACTATTCCAATACAACAAAAGTATTTACATATGAATTGGATCTCACAAAGGTGTTTACAGACGGAACAGCAGGCTACGTTTCCAAGAATGATACAAATGACAAGAAGAACAGTTCTTCATTTGCCTATTCAAACGTAAAGTTCACAGTACGTGGATCTGTAAAGGATGGATCTGAACATGATGTACAGGCCAAGGCAGAAGGTGCTCCAAGCGGATGGGAAGATTTGACATTCATCCGCACTGGTGACGGTACATACCGTGTATGGGACAAGAGAACAGACGGTGGTGACTATAATGCTGATGCAGATACACTGGATCAGGCAGCTAACGAAAAATCAATCACAAGATATGTTACACCTAATTCTGAAACTGGCTTGCTTACAATCATTGGTCTTGATGCAAGAACATATGAATTGACTGAAAGAGCTACTGCCAAGGGAAGAAACCTTATGGCTGATCCATTCTATGTTGAACTTGTTGCTCCAGTGAAGAGTGGCAAGACTCTTGAAGATGGATCTATTGAACATGCTTATGTATGGACTGGAACAAAGCCAACAGACAATCCAACTGGCATGAAGAATATTGACTTGGCTACTTATGATATAAACAAGGCAAGACTTGATGAAGGTAGAACTCCAGTTACGGTTCAGAACAATGAAGTTATCAAGGTATTGAGAACTGGTGGTGCAGGAACAATCATGTTCTATGTAGCAGGCGGTTCAATTATTACTGTTGCTTTATTATTCTTCCTGAAGAAAAAGAAGGAAGAAGAGGCTGATATTAATAGATAATCAGTAAATTATTTACTAATATTCTATTCTATTTTTTTGAGCAGAGTCTAATACTGGATTCTGCTCTTTTTAAAGCAATGCATCATCACTGATGGTACGTTGCTTTAAGGAGATTGAAAGACAGTGGCAAAGAGAAAAAAGGGAAAAAAGGATCTCAGCACTATATTAATGACAGTTCTGATGATTGCAGGATGGTATGTAATGATGTTTCCAAAATCAGCGGATCTGCTGAACAGGATTTACAATCAGAACACGATTTTATCCTATAACAGCACAATGGCCAGATACAGTGATGAAGAAATTGAAGGAATGCTTGAAAACTGCAAGAAATACAACAATGCAGTATATGAAGAACAGCAGACAACTCAGTTTCGATACAGAGGACCGACAGCAACAGACAGTGTATACAAATCACTTCCAACAAAGTCATCAGAGATAGGTACACTGCGTATTCCATCAATTGATGTAAACGTTGGAATTGTTCATGGCACTACCGACAATGAACTGCAGTCAGAAGCAGGTCATCTGTATGGAACATCTTTACCAGTTGACGGGGAGAATGTTCATGCAGTAATAGCTGCACATTCTGCTTTATCCACTGCCAAACTGTTTACAGATTTAGGGAAAGTCAAGAAAGATGACACATTCTATATAACTGTATTAAATCAGGAATATGAATACAAGGTCGTAGATATCAATGTAGTTCTTCCTACAGAGGAAGCTCCATATGAACAGATTGAAGAAGGAAAGAATTATGTAACGCTTTATACATGCACACCATATGGTGTAAATACACACAGACTGCTAGTGAAAGGGGAGTTAGCAGGATCTACAAAGGTTGAAGGAGAAGATGGCGGTTTCTCTCTCAGAGAATACGCAGATATCATTAAAAACTCTTCTATTTTTGCATTGATCATACTGGCACCATTTATTCTTATGCTTGTCTACAGTATAAAGATGAAGCATGGAAAAGAAATCAGAAAAAAGCAAATATCAAAACAGACTGACAAGAGGAAGGAAAGGGATTCTATATGAAAAATACGAGGAAAGGCAGACATTTAAGAGGAAAAGCTTTATTAAAGCGGATAGTACTGTTTCTGACAGCCTTGCTGATTGCTCTTACCACTGAAATTACACCAAGCAATAACAGTGTAATAGCTGAAACATCTATTGATAAGGTAGCAACAGACTATATTCAATACATTCAGGGAGATAAAGAACTGTCTACTTCATTCAGATATCGTATGGCATTTTATCAGGGAAGACCTGCTTACTGCTTTCAGCCATATGAAGCAATGGCAGGAACCTTTGCAGGATCAGGAACCACTGCGGCGGTATATGGTGAATCAACTGTAGAAGCATGGAATGGATGGAATGAAGATACGAGACTGAAACTGCAGCTCATAACATATTATGGATATGGATATGAGAATCGAAATGATCAGTTGGATTATCTGGCAACACAGGAAGCTATATGGGATGCCATAGCTCCATGTACTGTACTCTGGGATAGAGTCAATACATCTCACTCTGGTTCAATGAACAGTGAAGTTGACAGAAGAAAGAACGCAATTGTTGCTGATGTTGACAACTGGCTAAAAGCAAATTCCAAAACAGTAGTATGGCATGTTACTGATTCCAGTGGTAATGCTGTATATAACCTAGACGGAACAAAAGTAGAAGATGGAAGAGAAATAAATTTTGACAATGCGATCATTGGAGAAACATATACATTTACAGATGTGAATGGAAATCTATCTTCTGATGGAAGTATCACAAAAAATGAATTTGACGGAGATGCAGAAAAGAACGGAAACACAGTTCAGATCACAATTGACAAAGATGATTACAATGTTACTAAATCAGTTGAAGTCAACTGTAAGGGTGCTCAGGATCTTCCAGATGTAGGAAATTCAATGGTATTGTATGCTGCTTCCTATCAGAATCTGATCACAAGAGGAACACCTAGAACATCTTCATACAGAAGTCTTGCAAAGATTACTGGTTCCAATGGAAATGTATTAATAAATAAAACTGATGAAAGCGGAAACCCAGTATTAAATGCCAGTCTGACTTTATACAGAGTCAATGCGAATGGAACACGTTCTGATATTGAGTATTTCACTACTGATGGAAGTTCTCATACAGTAAAGAATGTTCAGCCTGGTAATTACATACTTGTTGAAAATGAAGCACCTGCAGGGTTCTATAAAACAGATCCAGTCGCATTCGAAGTGAAAGCTCAAAAGGCTGATCAGGAAGTCAGAATGACTGAGCCACAGATACTGTATAAAGTACTTAAAACAGATAAAAATACTGGACAGCCACTGGCAGGAGTTACGCTGCAGCTTCAGAACGAAAACGGAGCAATCCTGGATGAATGGATCACAGACGGAGATTATCATTATATAAATCCATCACTGTTGGAAGCGGGAAAAACATACAAGATTCATGAAGTAGCTGTTCCTTATGGTTATTATCTGAGAGAATCAGATGTCAGCTTTACTGTATCAGCATACAGACCAGATAACAGCGTTCTTGATAATGGATATGTGCCAGTTACAGTAGACAATACAAGACTGGATTATGAAGTTACAAAAGTAGATGCTGAAACTGGAGAATACGTAGTTGGTGCCAGATTAAAACTTGTTGATGAAAACGGAAATGAAATCGACTCTTGGATCACAGAAAAGAAACCACATAAGATTGATTATCAAAAGCTGATGCTAGGATGCACATATACTGTAGTGGAGACGGAAGCACCAGAGGGATATTATTTATCTGGAGAACCAAAATCATTTACTGTAAGCAATTATCTGGAAAATGTTGGGTTGACTCAGACTGTAGAAATGACAGATCGACCAATCAAGTATTCAGTACTTAAAGTAGATGAAAACAATGTTCCACTTGCAGGAGTGGAGCTTGGACTGTATTCAGACAGGGATTGTAAGAATTTAATTGAGAACTGGACTACAACGCAGAATGCACATGTAATTGAAGCAGATCTGCAGAATGAGAACACATATTATGTAAAGGAATTGAATACAGTTAAAGGGTATTATCTGAATGATGAAGTGGTGTCCTTTAAAGTGAAAACTGGTTCCAGTCTGGAACAGATGAATGAAAGAACTGTTGTTGTAGAGAACTTTGGAATCCATTTCTATGTTGAAAAGCGTGATGAAGATGGCAACAGAATTGCAGGAGCAACGATACAGTTAAAAGATGAAAATGGAAGAGAATTGACAGATATAGTTTCTTCTGATGCAGATAAAGTAGAAATTCCTATGGAATATCTAGATGCAGGAAAGACTTATACTCTGCACGAAAGCATGAGTGTAGACGGTTACTACTATCCAAAAGACGATATAACATTTACTGTTCCTTCTACTTACGGAGAAGCAAAGAAACGGAAGCAGGAATCATTTGTATTTACAGTTGTAGACAATACAATTCATTACAGTGTTGTAAAGAAAGATAAAGATACTGGAGCTTATCTTTCAGGAGTTACATTAGGACTGTATGATCATGCTGATATAAATGTTGGAACGGATACACCATTGATTGCATGGGAAACAACAGATGAACCATATATGCTTTCTGACAATTTTAAGTTGAAAGCAGGAGCTACATACTATGTAAAAGAAATCAAGAGCGTAGACGGCTACTATTTAAATACAGAAACTGTCAGTTTTACAGTTCCAAATACTGTATATGACAATACTGTCATGAAAGTAGAATATACAAACAAGAAGATTGAATGGCATGTCAGAAAGGTAGATGATCAAGGCAATCTACTCACTGTGAATGAACAGGGACAGCCTTTCAAACTTGAAATCTATGATTCAAATGGAACACAGGACAATACAGATGATGATGTTTTATTAACAACACTGGTTACTGATGATGCAGAATATAAAGCAAAAGGCTATTTTGATGTACCAAAGTATACAACTCTGGTTGGTGGAGTTTTATACAGAGTTCATGAAGCAGAAGCTGCTGACGGATATGACAAAGATACAGACAAGTATGTAACGCTGACATATGATGGTGTAAATGATACCGTTGAACTGACAACAGTTTCAGACAAACCATTAAACATTCATCTGAAGAAGGTAGATGAGAATGGAAATCTTCTATCTACATACAGAGGTTCTGATGGTATTGAACAGGGATTTATACTAGCCATTTATGACAGGGATCTGTTGAATAATGGTGCATCTGAAGATGATGCTTTAGTTGCAACTGTTGATACAAGTTCACCTGAATATGTACAGAATGGATATGCAGATGTATCCAGATATCTGAATTATTCAAAGAACTATCTATGCAGAGAAATTGGCTATCCATATGGCTACTACAGAGCAAAGGATTTTGAATTTACTGTAAATTCATTAGTGGATGGAGAAATCATCATGACGGATCCAACATTGAAAGCACAATTCAGAAAAGAAGATGAAAATGGAAATCCAATACTTGCGGAATACGCAGATAATGATATTTATTTCCAGTTCACACTTTATGATACTAACGGAACGGACGAAACGAGTGATGACACACCTATTGCTCTCTTTTCAACAAAAGATGCAGGCGAGAATGGGTGGATCTCTATCGGACAGTATATGCAGGAAGTACACTCATATAGAATTGCTGAAACATATGCACCAGACGGATTTGAATATGCAAAAGGCAATGTTTATATAAACACTCCCGGTTACTATGTTGAATCTGAAGGAAACGTCATTAACGTAAAGATATAGACATAAAGACAGCTCATAGCAATGCTCTATGAGCTTCTTTTTTGAAGAATCTAACAAAAGGAAAGGGGTTATTGAATGATAAAGAATAGAAAACGATTTGCAATGTGTTTGATATTTGCGTTTTTGATGATCGTAACTGGACTTACTGGAAGTTCTGTTTTCTTGAATCAGCAGAAGACATATCAGGATGCTATTGCAAATGCTACGCCATCTACGAAAGCAATCCTGTCTGTTTCAGATACGGAACAACTGGAAAATGATCTTGCGAATAATCAGATTGATTATACACGCATTGGAAATACGACATACGTTTTGAATTATGACAGTTCTGATTCTGCTCAGACAGCAGTGTATGAAACATTTGCCAACAATGAGCAGATAATGGCAAACACAGATACAATATTCACTGTAAGTGGAACTTCAAAATATCAGAATACAAAAAAAATTACGCTCTCAAAGAAGGAAAATATTCCAGATGGAATGAGTTTGAAAGACTACTGTGAGCAGAATGGAAAGAAGCTTGTTGCGGTAATTGATACTGGAGTTAATGATTATGCAGCTGAATCAAAAAACTTTACTGAGGAAAAGACAGCAAGTGATGAAAATGGACATGGTACTACAGTTGCCAGAACAATTCTAGACAACTCAAATGGAAAAGCAGTTATTCTTTCTTTAAAGGCAATGAAGAATGATGGAACTGGCTATGCTTCAGATATCATCAAAGCAGTACAGTATGCAAGAGAACAGCATGTTGATGTAATCAATATGTCTATTTCAGCATTGGATACTGGTTCTTCTTCAATCATCAAGCAGTTTGTTTCTCAAGCTGTAGCTGATGGAATAACAGTAGTAGCTTCTGCAGGTAATTTTAACAGTTCTGCACAGTTATATGTACCTGCAAATGTTGATGGGGTAATATCTGTTGGTGCTATAGATGAAAAACTGAATAAAAGAGCAACATCCAACTATGCAGCTGACTGTTATGAAATAGCTGACAGTACGTCAATTGCTGCTGCAATTCATACAGGAAAACTTGTTTCAAATACAGAAGAAGAGACAATAAAAGATTCTGATATAAATTACGATACATCTAAAGCTGAGTCCTCATTAGTTTCTGAATGTGGCAGATTTGTTGCAACTAAAGACAACAATGAAAAAGCAGCAGTTGTAGAATACGGATTGAATTATTCTGATGAAGTGAAAGCGAAAATTCAAAACAGTGGTGCAAAGTATATAATTTCTTCAGATAAAGAATTAATGAAATATCTGGATGAAAGTACAACCGAACTGTATGATCAGGCATATAATGCGTATCATTATTTATTCAACAGTGAAAGTGAATATCAATCTGCTCAGAAATCTTTATCAAACTTGAAGAATACATTTGTATATGGTAATGCAGTAAATAATGCTTTTTCAGTACAGTGGAATAAAGAGACTTATTCAGGTTGGGTAAATGGAAGAGTATGGCAGGATGGATCACACACTGGTGCATTTAGAATATGGTTTGCAGCATCAGCAGGCAACTGTAGTGTTTCATGGCAGGCCCAGTTAGCAACGAATGGATGGGTTGGAGCAGGTGCATCAGGTGGCGAACATATCAATGTTTCGATAAAAAGAGGTAATGCAACCAAACAGTCAATAAACACAACCAGTTATAATGGACTTGGTGGAGATGGAAAAAGTGGTACAGAATCTTGGGCTGTGCTTGCAACCAATTCATTTACAGACTATGCACACAATGCAACGTATTCCTGTTCTGTGGATTTCAGAAATGCAGGACTTTCAGGAGATATTGGAAGTCGTGTAATAACAGTCAGTTTAAGTGGACTGACTCCGGGATACTATCTGGATTTAAACTTTTTTGATCCATCAGGAACTCATAGAGATGATGGATCTATTGGTACTGCAAATCTTACAGTCAATGGATCTGCAAACAATAATGTAAAAGACTATTATGGAACAGGTTTATCAAATTACTCTTATTCATTATCGAATATTTCTCTGAACGCAGGGCTTAAATTATCTTCTGTTAATTCGTACAGTGGAGCAGGTGTCTATGAGAACAGAGAGGTTGAGATAAAAACAGCGTGGTCTAGGGTTACTGTAAATCCAAATGGTGGTTCATGGAATGGAAAGAAAGATAATACTACATTGACTGCTTCAAAAGTGAATGATTCTTTTGACTTGGGTACTCCCACAAGAGCAGGTTATATTTTTACTGGGTGGTCACAGTCTGGTGGTGGATCTCTGAATGGAAATAAATATTCCTATGGAAATTCAGACGGAAGCATAACAGCAAACTGGAAGAGAGGAACATATACTTTAACAGTTGATGGAAACGGTGGAACTGTTGAAAACATCTCTTCTAAACAGTACACTATGACGCTTGAAGATACTGCTAATAACGCTATAGCAAGTTCAAAGTTCACCAAAACAGGGTATACATTCACTGGTTTGTATACATCAAAAGACGGTGGTGTGCAGGTATATGATGCGAATGGAAACTGCATCAGAAACTCTTCCTACTGGAATAATGAAGGTAAATGGATATATGCAAGTAATTTGACACTGTATGCACACTGGAATGCTAACAACTATACTTTGACAGCACATGCAAATGGAACTAATGCATCATTAGTTGGCGGTAATTTCAATAACAGTACTGATGCATCGGTAACAGTAACCTATGACAGTCCAAACTATTATATTTTAGGAACAGCTTCCAGAACTGGATATACTTTTGAAGGATTCTATACTGGAAAATCAAAAGACGGTTCAAAAGTATTTGATGCCAGCGGTGCAGCAACAAATGAAGGTACATACTGGAAAGACAACAAATGGCATTCAACAAATAATCTTGATGTCTATTCTGGATGGACAGCACATACATACACAATTAAGTTTGACGGAAACCAAGGATATGTTCCTGCAGGTGCAATTGAAACTGTTCAGGGAAGCATGAATGATCAGGGAAGAACATATGATGATGGAATGGCATTGCCAGATACAGGCTTCACATGGCAAGGTCATACATTCTTGGGATGGTCTACCAATGCAGATGCTACTGTTCCGACATGGGATAACAAGTCAACTGCAAATATTACTGCTGATGACAATGCTGTTGTAACACTGTATGCTGTGTGGTCAACAAATCTGTATACTGTATCAGTCAATCCTTCGGAAGGAACTTGGAATGGTTCTGCAGCAGTTCAGGAAAACACACAGCCTTGGGGTACGGAAATTGATCTAGGACAGCCGATTCCAAATGACAAGACAGCTGTTATTACATATGCAAATATTGACGGAGCAGAAAATACTCGTGAAAGCGATACGATCTCTTGGGTTTTCAAGAACTGGAGTCTTTCAGATAATGATCATGGCTTCTTTGATCAGAAATTTGGAATGCACGCAAGTGAAAGTGGTAAATATACATTCCAGTCAAGCAATGATACTATTACCGCTAACTACTACTACACATCAGTTACACTGCCAAATCCAACAAAAGAAGGACTGACATTCTTGGGATGGTATAAAGATGATGATTTCACAAAGAAGGCAGGCAACGGCGGCGAAGTTTATAGAGCAACTGAATCAGAAACACTGTATGCAAGATGGGAAAAGAATACATTCAACTACTCTGATACTATTCAGGCATTCATGCAGGACAAGAGTGGAACAACAGAAGGTGTGTTTATCCGTAAGGTAAATGGATACACTGGACAGCAGCTGACGGATGTAGATGGTGTAGGATTTGTGATTGGATTGTATAAAAAATCTGTATCACAAAGTACTTTGACATTAACTGTTGATACTTCAAAAGGTGTATTTGACAGACAGAATGATTTGATTATCGGTCTTAATGAAGCTGATGAGAATGGCTACTTTAAAATAGATGGCCTGCTGGAAAAAGGAACAACATATGTAGTGCATGAAATTTCTGCACCGCAAGGGTATTTAAAGGATAGTGATCAGACATTTAAATACACTGGTGACAAGAGACAGTCAATAACTGTTATGGACTATCCGTTCGATATCCCACCACATGTATCAGAAGAATATGTGAAGTTTGATAAATACAACAGACCAATCAGTGGAGCAGAATTTCTGCTGACAGATACAAACACTGGGGAAACATTTACTGAGAAGATAACAATCACTTCCAGTGGAAAATTAGATACAAAGGCAATTTTTGAAAAGTGTATTGCAGGTCATAGATATAAACTTGAAGAAGTAGTTATTCCAGATGGATATACAAAAGCTGATCCATTCTACTTTACAATGCCAGAGACAAATGGAGAAAAGATGCCAACTATTCAAATTGAAGAAGGTATCAAGCAGGCAGGAAAACTGAAAATCAGAAAAGTAGATTCTGATAACAATCCGCTGGCAGGTGCAACATTTGATCTGTACATGAAGGATGATCAGGGAAATATGGTTTCCTGCATGATGGATAAGAATACTGGAGACTGGGTAAATGAGACTGTAGAATCAGAAAATGTTGTCAGGATGAGCCTTACAACAGATTCCAATGGAGAAATTACTTTTACAAATCTACCTTTGAGAGCTTCATATACTGGATCTGAACCAGATTTCACTAAATCATACTATCTGGTTGAAACGAAATCACCTGACGGATACAGTCTGCTGACAGAACCAGTTGAAATCAGACTGCCAGATGATGGAAATACGGAATTTACATATACGGTAAAAGATGATTCCGTTGTATTAACACTTGAAGCAGGCGGTAAAGGATCAACAATGATCTACTGCTGTGGTGCAGTGTTATTGATTGGTGCTTTTGTTTCATTGAGCTTAAGAAAAAGAAAGGCATAAAAAGACATAATGATAAAGAGTCCTGAACAGGACTCTTTATTTATTCTGGCTATTCTGTTTTAAATCACTCAGATCAAATGAAATAACTATATTATCATTTTCATCAGTGAAAGACAGTTTGCAATGATTCATTTCTGCAAGTTTTAACAGATCAGACAGCTTGAATGCATCATTTACATATTTCGTATGAAGTGATTGAGGGGCAATATTTAAATATCTTGCATAATCACTTGACTTATAGCCATTTAAAGATAGTAAGGATACGATTTTATTTTTTATCATAGTCACCTCTAGATAACTATAGCACATTTCTTTATGTTAATGCTATAGTCTTATTCTCTATAAAAATATTTTAGAAATATTCTTAATAATAGCTCTTGACTATATAAGGCTATAGTCTTATACTGTAAATGAAGTTAAACAAAGAGGAGAGTGACATGAATAAAATACGATTATTAAACATCAGGGGTACATAAACATCGTATATCATAAAGTTTTAATGTATAATACTTTATGTAAATTAGCACAGTATTTTATAAATAGATGATGAGGTGAAAAATGAACAAGAATAAATTAAGTACAAAAATTATTAAAGCAACAACAGCAGTTGCTGCTTCTACTGCAATGGTAGGTGGATCAGTTCTTCCTGCATTTGCCGAAGGCGAAGCAACAACAGTTGTAAAGAATGAAGAAACAACATTAAAGGATGCTGTGGATTCTGCTAAAACAGAACTGGATGAAGCAAACAAGAATGTTGATTCAGCCAAGGCAGAATATAATTCTGCACAGGCAAAAGCTGATGAAATGAACAAGGCAGCTAATAATGCTTCTGAAAAGGTTGGATCTATGGTTTCTTCAGCAGAAACTGATGTGAATAATGCACAGTCAGCAAAGGATACTGCTGACAGCAATTACAACAATGCAGTTGAAGAAGCAGGAAAGGCAAACAGTAATGTAGCAAATGCTGAAGGACTGTATAAAGATTCTCAGAATGCTGCAGATAATGCTCAGAATGCATATGATGAAATCAGAAATGCAAATCCAGATGCAGAGCAGAATGCAAAGGATGCTGAAACTGCTGTGAATGAATCACAGAATACTGCGAATAAAGCAAATGAATCTGTTGAAAGTGCTGAAAGTACAGTTGCATCAGCTACAGAAAATGCAACAAATACAGGCAATGCATATAAGGATGCACAGACTGCAACAGCTAATGCTCAGACAGCTCAGGGAACAGCACAGGATGCAGTCAACAGTGCAGAAGCAAACGTGAACGAAAAGAACACAGCGTATGAAGATGCAAAGACAAACGCTGATCTAAGCAGCAGTGAATATTTAGCACGCAAAGATGCTTTAGAAAAAGCAAATGCAAATTTAACTGGTGCAATGAATGTGCTGACATCAGAAACTGAAACAGCTGCAAAGCTGAATAAAGAATTGAAACATCTTCAAGCTGATCGTGATTTAAAGAATGAAGAGATTAAATCAGCTAAAGCTGACTTGTCTTCTAAAGAAGATGAACTGAACAAGGCAAAAGATGCCTTGACAAAAGCTCAGGAAGACCTGCGGAAATCAGATGCCAACAGAGAAGAAAAGGCAAATGAATTGAAAGAAGCAAAGAATCTTGTTTCAGAAAAACAGCAGGCAGTAAATGATGCTCAGAGTGCTGTGGATTCTGCAGTGGCAGAAAGAGAACAGCTATACAAAGAATTAGATGCAAAGAAAACTGCATTAGATAATGCAAACAAGTTAGCACAAGATGCTTCCATGATGATTGCTAAAGGATCTGTAGGCTATTTTGAAGATAAGGGAAATTCAACTGCTGTTGATATCATTCAGCGTGGTACATCTTTAGATAACTGGGGACCTGATGCGAAAAAAGGTGGCTTGACACAGATTGGTCAAGAAAATGATGCAACAACTCTTGAAAACATGAAGATTGCTCTTGAATTTATTCTAAAGGCAAATGAAATCCGTAAAGCAAATGGATTGTCTGAGTTCAAGGTTGTAGATGAGCTGATGGCTGAAGGTCAGGTTGGGGCAAATATGGAAGCAATTACTGCCAACCATACATTCATGTCTCAGAACAGCAGTGCTCCAAATTACTATGGAAGCATCTTGAGGGGAGAAAATCTTGTCAATGGATACAGTGATCCATTTGTTGGATGGTACAATGAAGAATATGCAGTTCATGATGCTTTGAACGGTAAAGATGTATCAGAATTGTCACTGCAGGAAAAAGCAGATTTATACGACTATCTTGTAGAAAACTGGGATCAGGAAAAGTATGGAAATACAGATTCTTTTACTAAGACACAAAAGGAAGGTTTTGAGAGAACTTTCTCTGGTGACGAATTGCTAAACATGAAAGCCATGTATATTCAGACTGGTCATTATGACCTATTGATGAACACAAATGTTACAACAACTGGATATGGATTCTGCTCTAGAACTACAAAGTACTCAAGTAACGGCAAGACATCAACACAGAAGTTCGGTAATGAAACAGGACTTGATGAAAATGTCAAAGTCTACGATGCTCAGGAATACTATGATCAGTTCATGGCTTACTACAACAGCCTGCATAATGCTGATGCAAATAAAGAAGAAGCACAGAAAGCATATGATGAAGCACTTGCAAAGGCAAAACAGGCTGATGAAACTGTAAAGTCTGCTCAGGATGCAAAACAGTCAGCTGATGCTGAATTGAATGATGCTCAGACAGCTCAGGGAACAGCTCAGAAGGCAGTAGATGAAGCTGAAGCAGAATATAACAGTAAATCTGCTGAATGCAAGAATGCTTCAGATAACGTTGATGCAAAAACAGATGCAAAGAATCTGGCTGAAACTGCTGTGAATAATGCTCAAAATGCTGTGACTGACGCTGAAAATGCAATTCATTCTAAAGAAGAAGAGATTGAAAATCAGAAAACAAAGATTGCTGATGCTCAGAAGGCAGTAGATGAAGCTACAGCAGACAGAGATGCAAAGCAGGCATATCTTGATGAGCTGAATGCTGATCTTGCGAAAGCTGAAAAGGAACTCAACGAAGCAAAAGCTGAACTGGAAGAAAAGAAAACAGCCTTAGACTCTGCAAATGCTGATCTCGAAGATGCAGTGAGAGCAGAAGAGGAAGCAAAGAATAATAATGATGCTGCACAGACAGAACTTAATGATGCAAAGAATGAACTTGCAAATGCTCAGACAGCATTAGATCAGGCAAATGCTGATCTCGCTAGTAAAAAACAGGCATATGAAGATGCACAGAAGATCTTGAATGAAATTTCAGATGCAAAGGCTGCATTGGATAAAGCTGTTACAGAAGAAGAAACAGCCAAGAAAGCATATGAAGATGCAAAGCTTGCCTATCAGAAAGCACAGGCAAATGTAGATGCTCTAGCTGAAAAGGTTACGGAAGCTGAAACTGCTCTTGAGAATGCAAAGGCAAAGATGAAACTTGCTTATTCATTGACTGGTAAATCATCTGAAACTTTGACTGATGAAGAAATTGAAAAGTACGGACTGGCTGAGTTTGCTGATGAATTACAGATTGCAATGCAGAATCTGGCTGATGCTAAGAAGGCATATGAAGATGCTGTGACTGAATCAAATGCAAAGAAGAGTGTATTGGATCAGACTAATACTGCATATGCTGAAAAGAAGAAAGCATATGATTCTGCAACAGCTGCTTATAATGCATACAAAAAGGCAGAGGAAGATAAGAAAAAGGAAGATGAAAAGAAACCTGCGACATCAGAAGTTATTGTTGCAGACAAAAAGAACACTTCTAAGACAGCAAAGACAGCAGATGAATCAAATATTGGTCTAAATGCCTATATGATGGTAGGTTCATTGACAATTGCAGGAGTAGTAGTCTTTGCAATCAGAAAAAAGAGAATGAGTGAATAATTTCAGTCATGGGCGATTCGCCCACGAAAGAAAACTATTAAAAGATTAGACATCAAGGCAGTCAGTTTGACTGCCTTTTTGTTTTGAATCAGATAGTCTTATGGGCGGTTCGCCCACGAGAAAGGAGAGATTTAAACAATGGCAATAAAATTAGTAATAACTGCTTACCCTAACAAAACGTGGTAGCCGTTTTCTTATAAAGTAAGACCTCGTGTAAGCCCCGTATTAGCCGTTTTAAGCGCCAAAACGTTTTAGAGCAACAGAGTTTATCATACGGCTTATAAAAGCTCCGTAGAAAGCACGTAAGAGGCTACAGAGGG
>OLOM01000990.1_pt1 | contig 20484 bp, 14 predicted proteins | sample 1672531 | NCBI WGS metagenome assembly OLOM01 (sample SAMEA3136696, study PRJEB25190) | human gut metagenome | reverse complement strand
CTTTTGTAACCGAAAAATAAAAGTGTAAAATAGCAAAAAAATAGATTTCAAAAACAAAAAAGTACAAAAACATATTAGAAAAAAACGCATAGTATATGCAAATAGGGAGAAACAGAAATGAAGAAGAACGTAAAGAACAAAATTCTTGCTTTCTCAATGGCATCAGCAATGATTGTTCCAAATGTTGCTGTTGTATTTGCGGAGGCACCAAAAGCTGGATTAATCTCAGTAGCTAAAGAAGCAAGTGTTGAAGGAAAAAACTATCTAAGAGTAAACGTTTCGGATAAAAACGGTAATGCATTGGAAGTTGTGAATGTTCCACTAGAATTAACAACGGATAAAGATTTCGAGTCTGTTGAATATGATGTAACATCCATTTTGAAAGAAAATGGATGGAAATTAGACAGCAAAATCTATAGTTCCAATACTATTCCAGTGAATGTATCAAAAGACGGAAATGCATCTACTGAAATTTATGTTATAAAGGATACAAGAAATGTATATGTTCATTATGTATCCGAATCAGGAGAAATGATTGAAGACAATATTGAAGAACTGACAATTCCAGCAGATCAAACTGTAGTAAAAGCTGCTGATTTGAAAAAAATTCCAGCAGGATATGAAGTTTGTGAAAAGGGCGATATTAACTTCTGTGACGTAGAACATCAAAATGTCACAGTACGTAAGAAGGCTGTAGAAAAGAGGACAATCAATGTAACATATTTCTATGTTGGTGAAAATGGTGAGAATATTCCTTGTGGAACAGATTCAGTTACTTTAGATGCATCTGCAACATCATTCAATAATACTACATTAACAAATGTGCCAGAAGGCTATGAAATTTGCAGAATTGGTGATGTAGATGTTAGAAATATAGCTGATGGCGAATTTGTTTACATTGAAGTTCGTGAAAAAGCAGCACAGACAAGAAACGTACGTGTTCATTATGTATCCGAATCTGGAGAAATGATTGAAGACAATATTGAAGAACTGACAATTCCAGCAGATCAAACTGTAGTAAAAACTACTGATTTGAAAAAAATTCCAGCAGGATATGAAGTTTGTGATGTAGGAGATATCAACTTCAGCGGCGTAGAAGATGTAAATCTTAAAGTTCGTAAGAAGGTCGCACAGACAAGAATAGTATTTGTACATTATATTGATGCTGAAACAAAGATTCCTTTTGAAAATGCTATTGAAAAAATCGAAATTCCAGCTGATGAAATTCATGTTAATACAAGCGATTTAAAGGAAATCCCAGCAGGATATGAACCAGTTGTTACTGGAGATCTTGATTTCTATAATACAGATGATGTAAACGTAGAATTACGTAAAATTGAAAAGGTTACAACATTGCATGTAAGCTTTGAAACTGTTGATGGAACAGTAGTTGGTGAAAAGACATTTGAAAAGACTTCTACAGATGAAGAAGATGTAGTATTCGCTCTTGGTGATGATATTGTTCTTCCTGAAGGATATCACTGGGTAGATTATAATGACCAGATTAAGAATGTTACACTTCCAGCTGGAGCAACAGGCGGAACTGTTATGTTCGTTGAACAGGATGAAACAAAGGCTGTTTTAACAGTTACATTCGAAACAAAGGATGGCGAAACAGTTGGAACAACTTCTGTTGCTAAGGAATTCACAGTTGATGAAAACGGTGATAAGGTTACAACATTTGTTCTTGGTAAAGATTTCACACTACCAGAAGGTTATCATTTAGCTGATGGTGTTGATCAAGTAACTGAAATTACAATGCCTGGTACAGTTGGTGGACATACAGTAATTGTAGAAAAGGATGCAGTTGCACCTACACCTACAGAAGATCCAAAAAAAGATGATACTAAGAAGGAAGAAACAAAGAAGCCTTCTAAGACAGCTGATACAGCTGATACATCTGACGTAGCTGCTTATGCAATTCCATTAGTAATGAGCATGGTTGCTATTAGTGCAATTGTTGTTGGTAGAAAAAAATTATCCTAATTAAAACTACTGCATAATTGATTATTTCAATTAAGTGTTGAAAGTAAGTATAAAATTGTCGGAGTTTATCTCCGACAATTTTTTCTAAGAGGGATTTTATGAAAAAGAGAAAAATAAAAAAAGGAAATCTACTATTTTTAGTTGGTTGTATATTATTGTTTATTTCAGTTATTACTTTTGTTGTTATGTTTTTGTTAAATAGTCACAATAGTTCTGAAATGAAAAAGAAGATAGATGCGGCCCATAACTATACTGCATACCAGAATGTTGTAGTAACAGATAATAATTTAGATGGATCATTAAATGATGTACTTGCTGAAGGTATAAAAAAGTGGGTTAATTCATCAATAGGTATGGATGATTCTTACTCTTCTGACAGTAAATCGAAACTTTTAAGAAAATTCTATGATTCTATTGAAAATAGTGATCAAAAAAAGAAATTGACTGATACATTAACTGAATTTTATTCTGCCAAAACTATTACAGCAGAAAATATTGATGTCTCTATAACAGAAGCTAAAGAAGCAACTCTAAACGAAAAATCTGTTGGTCTTGTAAATTGTAAAGCAACAATTAGTGGAACTAGAGATGGAATTGATTTTCAAAATATCTATGATCTATCTTTGTTACTTTCCTACGATACGGATCCAGTTGGCATTTATGTTGTGAAAAGTATTGTCAAGGAATAAGTTTTAATTATATCTTAATACTTAGACATCATTTTCGGCTTGCCAAATTCTGATGGCACTTATGGGAGCAAGCCATAGAACAAACTGAAAAGAGATAAGAATTGAAGCCATTTGAAATGATTCCGTTCTTATCTTTTTCTTTTGTTCGATTCAATACTGTTATCTACTATTTTTTATATAGTTAGCTTTCTATCGGTTACGATTAAACGATTAATTATTAAATGATCTATTGACTGTACTTCGTCTAATTTCTTGCCTGTCAATATTGATACGACATACACATTCTACTTTTCGTATCATGATTTATATTCGTCTTCAAAAAATGTTAAGAAGATTACTTTTTAACATATATGGCATTTTTACTGACGAGTGTGCGAGTAAAGTTGTTATAATAGAAAGCAGAAAGAGAGAAAATATATTATGGGATTTAGTAAAGATTTTTTATGGGGTGGTGCTACGGCAGCCAACCAGTACGAAGGTGGCGTATTCGAAGGTGGTGCAGGTCTTGCAACTGCAGACGTTATGACAAACGGTTCTCATACAGTTCGTCGCCAGGTAACATGGAAGAAGGAAGATGGAACAACAGGTTCTACACCTTTATGCTTTGGTTCTGAAGAAAGACATTTACCAGAAGGTGCAACTCCTTGTCTGTTAGATGATGACAAGTATTATTATCCTTCTCATATTGCTTCTGATTTTTATCATCATTACAAAGAAGATATCAAACTATGTGCAGAAGAAGGTTTTAAGTGCTTTAGACTTTCTATTAAATGGTCACGTATTTTCCCTAATGGTGATGATGCAATTGTAAATGAAGAAGGTGTTGCTTTCTATAAGAGTGTCATGGAAGAGTGCAAGAAGTATGGTATTGAGCCACTTGTTACATTGTCTCATTATGAAACTCCATTATCATTGGCGCAGAGATTTAATGGATGGAATGATCGTAAACTTGTGGATATGTTTGTTCGCTATGCGGAAACTTGTTTTGATCGTTTTGAAGGTTTGTGTAAGTATTATTTAACATTTAATGAAATTAACTGTATTGAAGCTGCGCCTTATGTAACTGCGGGATTGATTCATGCGGATGAACAGAATATTGCTAATGCAACGTTTCATCAGTTTTTAGCAAGTGCAAAAACAGTGATTGCGGCACATCAGTCTCATCCAGAAATTCGTGTTGGTATGATGCTTGCTTTTGGTCCTGTGTATGGCTATACATGTGATCCATATGACCAGTTATTAGCAAAACAGCAGGAAGATAGAACATTGTTCTATTCTGATGTGCAGATGACAGGTGTATATCCTACCTATAAGCTAAAGGAATATGAAAGAAAGGATATTACAATTCCTTTTGAAGATGGTGATGCTGCTTTATTGAAGGCTGGTGTTTGTGATTTCTTGAGTTTCTCATGTTATGGTTCTCATGTGTTAACAACACATGTTGATGAAGATATGAAAAAGGGTGAAGGAAATGGTGCAATGCAAAGAACAGTTGCCAATCCTTATCTCAAAACAAATGCATGGGGATGGGCTACAGATCCACAGTGCTTAAGAATTGTATTGAATACATTCTATAATAGATATCATTGTGATTTGTTCTGTGTTGAAAATGGTATCGGATGGAATGATAAATTTGAAGATAATACAGTACATGATGATTATCGTATTGATTATATGAGAGCCAATATTCAGTCTATGAAGGATGCGGTTGATATTGATGGTATTCCTTTAATGGGTTATCTGTATTGGGGATGTGTTGATATGGTTAGTAATGGTGAAGGTGAGATGGCTAAGAGATATGGCCAGATCTACGTTGATGCCGATAACTATGGACAGGGCACAATGGAAAGAAAGTGCAAGGATTCTTACTACTGGTATCAGAAGTGTATCAAGAGTAATGGAGAAGATTTGAAGTAATGAAAAAAAGGGATATTGTATGAGTGATTCGCTCATCAATATCTCTTTTTTCTATACTTGTAAAATGGATTTCATTATGACTTGCACCTTTTGATACCTTTTTTTGAGGATGATTTGCACCTTTAAGCGTGTTTTTGGATATATAATTTGCACCTTTTAGTACTTTTTTTAGAAAGTAACTTGCACCTTTGCACGAATTATAGATATGAGAAATGGGTTATGCTTGAAGAAATATGAACAAAATGACAATATAGTAGTAGGAGTTTATACAAGGAGAAAATTTATAATGACACAATTTTTCTGGGGCAATAGTTCTAGCAGCATGCAGACGGAAGGTGGATGGAATGAAGGTGGGAAATCTTTGTCTGTTTATGACATTGTAGAACCTGCAGAACATCGCAGTGACTGGCATTTTGCAAATGATAATTATCATTCTTTTGATGAAGATCTGGATCTGATGAAAGATCTTGGTATGAATATGTATCGTTTTCAGGTTTCATGGAGTAGATGTGTGAAGGATGGTGATGGGGAATTCAATGAAGAAGGATTGGCTTTCTATGATCGTTTGATTGATGGTTTGTTAAAAAGAAATATTACACCAATGATTTGTATGTATCACTTTGATATGCCTTTGCATCTTGCAAGAGAATATAATGGATTTTTGAGTAAAGACGTAACGGATGCATTTATTCGTTTTGGTAAAAAAATCATTGATCGTTATAGTGATCGTGTGAAGTACTGGATTACATTTAATGAACAGAATTTATATCACAATCCATATGCATATAAGATTGCGGGCAGTGAGAATTGTGAAAAAAATACAGATACGCTGTATCAGATTTTTCATAATGTAATGTATGCGCATTGTGCAATCTGTAATTATCTGCATGAGAATAGTGATGCAAAGATTGGGGGTATGCTTGCATATAGTGAAGTGTATCCTGCGACATGTAAACCTTTGGATATTCTGTGTGCGAGAAAGCATGATGAGTTTATGAATCTGACGTTGCTGGATGCTTTTTCACATGGTCATTATTCTGAAGAAATGATGCATTATGTTGAAACACATCGCATTGATATGAAGGCAACAGAGGAAGAATTAGAAGTGATTCGTCATCATGAAGAAGATTACATCTGCTTCTCTTATTATTGTTCGACAACAGTGAATTCAGATAAGATTCCTGAAGGGACAGTACCAAATGAATATTTGATGTATGGTGGACAGGATAATCCGTATCTTGAAACGACTGAGTGGAACTGGCAGATTGATCCATTAGGTTTTAGAGATGTAATAAATAAGATATATAAAAGAACAGGATTACCTGTATTTCCGATTGAAAATGGTATTGGTGTACAGGAGGAATGGGATGGTGAGCATGAAATCCAGGATGATTATCGTATTGCTTATCATAGAGAACATATTAAAGAAATGTTTAATGCGATGCATGAAGATGGTATTCCTGTACTAGGATATCTTGGATGGGGATTGATTGATATTCTTTCTTCTCAAGGGGATATGAGAAAGAGATATGGTGTTGTGTATGTGAATCGTACGAATCATGATCTAAGAGATATGAAGCGTGTTCCAAAGAAGAGTTATCACTGGCTGAAAAAAGTGATTGTGAGCGATGGAGAAGAGATGTAAATAATATTGGTTGTATTGTAGAAAGAGATGATATGCATAATGAAGATGAATATGGACAATTAGAGGCTGAAAATAAAAGGCTTAAGCAATTGTTGAAAGAAAATGGAATATTTTATCTTGAAGATGGAGAAGAGTTGTCTTCAAATGAAAAGCTAGAAGTATTTAAAAGTTATTTCCGAGGAAATGACAATGTTTTTGCGTACCGTTTCTGGAATAAAAATCAGAATAAATATGGCTGGGCACCATCCTGTAAAAATAATTTAAAAGAATGTTGTCCACATAAACATCGAATGAAGCAGAAATGTATAGAGTGTCAATATTTTGAAAGAGAATCATTAACTACGGAGGTATTGTCAAAACATTTAAAAGATGCTGAATTTTTAGGAATTGGGTTATATCCTTTGCAAAATAACAGTACTTGTTATTTTATGGCGATTGACTTTGATGAGGATGATTGGTTTGAAGCAATGTTATGTGTCTATAGGATTGCTAGAGAACTTGAATTAGAATGCGTCATGGAAAAGAGTGCAAGCGGGCAAGGTGGTCATCTTTGGTTTTTCTTTTCTACTGCGATACATGCATATAAAGCAAGAAAATTAGCAAATAGATTGTTGGAAAAAGCAATGAATCGTAATAAAAATATTTCGTTTAAAAGTTTTGATCGTATTTTTCCAAATCAAGACTATGTAAGTGAAAAGGGATTGGGAAATTTGATTGCGGCTCCATTTTGGAAGCATGCATTGCTTAGCAAACAGAGATCGACATGTTTTATTGATACGGATGGAAAATTTATAAAGCATCCAATGGAATATTTAGCACAAATCAGAAAAATTACACAAGAAGAGATTGAAGTATTAACTCAATACGAAGAAGACTATTTCTTTGAAAATGATCAATTATCATTGTCTCTAGATACGGATTTTAAATATTCTTGGAAAATTGAATGTATTGAGAAATCAATGTTAAGAATATCAAAGCATGGATTAAATGCGGCAACGTTGAATCTGCTAAAACGTTCAGCATCCATAATCAATCCTGATTATAAAAATAAAGTACAGATGAAATTGCCGATTTATAATACTCCAAGGATTAAATGCTGGTATGAAGAAACAGATCAATATTTATATATTCCTAGAGGAAGATTTGAGTTTTTGAAAGAAAGAATGCCAGGAACGCAATGGATCTATGAAAATCATTGTATACAAGGGAAAGAAATTGAAGTTGCGTTTAAAGGCAATATTCGTGAGGATCAATCATTGGCAATTTCTAAATTGATGAAATACGATCTTGGAATTTTAAAGGCAGAACCTGGCTGGGGAAAAACGATTGCGACAATTTATTTAATTGCACAATTAAAAGTGAATACTTTAATTATTGTGAATCGTGTGGTTTTGCAGAAACAATGGATAAGACAAATAAAAGAATTTCTCCAATATGAAGGATGTGATAAGAAAAAGAATACTTATATTGGAAGGATTGATGGAAATAATAAACAAGTATTTGGCAATATTGATGTTGCGGTAGATAAGTCATTAGCATCCATGGAAAATATTGATGAAATTCTTTCAAACTATGGAATGGTTATTGTTGATGAATGTCATAACATTGGAAGTACAACGTATGACTTGATTTTAAAACGTGTGAAAGCAAAAAGAGTATATGGTTTATCTGCTACCCCTGATAAACAAAAAGGTCTTTTCCCTGTCGTTCAAATGTATTGTGGACCAGTCAGAGTGAGCGAAAAAAAACAGTCTGTTAGTGCGATACATAAGATATTAGTTCCACGATATACAAATACAAGAATTCTTGAGAAAGATTATAATCCTACAGAGTTATTGCAGTATCTTTGCGAGAATCAAGCAAGAAACTATATGATTTTTCAAGATGTTTTGAAAGAGTATAGAGAAAATAGTCAATGCATTGTTTTGTCAGAAAGAATTGAACATTTAGAAACATTGAAACAAATGTTGGAACAATCTGTTGAGAATGTATTTATTATCCATGGTAAGACAAAGATTAAGGATAGAAATGAAACTTTACAGAAATTAAAGGACTTATCTGAAAAACCATTTGTTTTATTGGCAATCAGCAAAGGAATTGGAGAAGGATTTGATCTTCCGGCATTGCGTACTTTGTTTATCACTGCACCTTTTTCTGCAGATTATCGAGTCATTCAATATACAGGTCGAATTGAAAGAAAATTTGAAAATAAAGATACAATTAAAGTGTATGACTATGTGGATTCTGAAATACGAATGGCTAAAAGTATGTATGAAAAACGCTTAAAAACATACTTGAGTAGAGGGTACTTTATTCAAGAAGAAACAAGTGATAATGATGTTGAAAAAATGTTGTTTGATTATGAATCGTTTAAAAAACAAGTTGTTGATGATATGAGAACAGCAAAAAAAGAAATTACGTTCTTTTCTGCAGCAAATGCTTTTGATTCTTTTTATCAATACTATGATTTATTATCCAAACTTCACTGGAATGGCATTCGAATACATTTTGTTGTAAATGATAAAACAAATCCTCAAATTGTTAAATACATGACCGGCTTGGGTGGAAATGTGATTTACAGCGAACATACGATGCATTTGATTGTCATTGACAAGGAAATCGTTTGGAATTGTCCAAGTGATCTATTTGAAAGTGGTAATTTTGAAGATGGATATTTGAGATACGAGAGTATTCAATTGGCAAGTGAAGCATTAAGTAGTGTGAATGATAAAGATGAAATTAACGAAGGACTGTTTGCACTTTAGTAAATTTACTGCGTCATGGAAAAATAATTTTGATATACTAAAAAGTGCGTTATTTAACGTACTTTTTAAGTACGAATAATGGTAGGGGTGTGGCAAAAATGATGAAAAAACATATTTCAATATTATTATCAGCTTTATTAATTGTAAGCAGTGGCTTTACAACGATTTATGCTGAAGGTGAACCTTCTTCTTCCCCAACAATCGAAGCAACCCAGCAACCGGAGCCTACGGAAACACCAGAAATTTCAACGGATAATGTTGAAACGGAAGAACCAGATACAAATGTTGAAGTGGGTGAAGATTCATCTAGTGAAAATGAATCTGAAGAGGTGACGGAGCCGTCAGCAACAGAAACTCCAGAAGTTACACCTGCTCCAGAAACAAATGAAGATACTAGCGAGGGTGAAGAAGAGCTAGATCCAAGTGTCTCATATACTTTACAGTATGCTGATGGAACATCTATAGAAGATGTAATAAGTTCTGAAGAATTATCTACGGATAAAGCAATTCAGAAAATTACATTAAATACCTTAAATATTGAACCATCGATGGTAACGTATAATGTTTATCTATCTAACTATGGATGGAGTGAAGAAAAACATGGTGGAGAAGTTGCTGGAAAAGATGATGGAAGCAATATTGAAGGGTTTTATGCAAAACTGGATGACTCATTAAAAGAAATGTATTCCATTGAGTATAGAACATATATTAGTGGCTTTGGATGGACAGAATGGGCTAGAGATGGGGAATATACTGGTTCTAAGGATTACGGCTTGGTAATTACTTCATTGGATGTAAGAATTGTATATTCCGATATTTCATTATATGCAAGTAATGGTACAGGACAGGCGTATTACGAAAGACCTTCCGTCCAATATAATGTACATATGCAAGATTATGGATGGCTTGGAACTGTAGGGACTTCTCAAGTTTCTGGTAAGCCAAACCAGGGAAAACGGATAGAAGCTATCACTGTAACCCTGCCTGCCAACTTAACAAAATATGGCAGTCTTAATATTCAGACACACGTACAAGACTATGGATGGCTTGGAAATGTTGGAAATGGTCAGGTTGCGGGGACAACAGGACAAGGAAGACGAGTGGAAGCATTTCAGCTATCACTCACAGGTGAATTGGCAAATCGTTATAACATTCTTTATCAGGCATATGTTGATGGATTAGGCTGGCAACCAACAAAGAAAAATGGTGCTGTTGCGGGGACAACAGGGCAATCTAGGGCAATTCAAGCAATTCGGATTTCTATCCAATATAAATATGGTCCTCAGTCTTCAACAGGAATGAGCGAAGGTGAATACATTCAGAATCTTGATCAATCTATATTTTATCAAGCACATGTTCAAAATATTGGATGGCAAAATACTATCATGAACTATGAAACTGCTGGAACAACTGGTCAATCATTAAGAGTTGAATCGTTGAAAGTAACTTTATCAGATGATTTAGCGCAGCTTGGTGGTGTTTCTATTCGTGCACATGTACAAGATTATGGATGGATGAATTCTGTTGGTGCTGGTGCAGTGATTGGAACAACCGGACAAAGTAAAAGATTAGAAGCTGTTCAAATGTCTTTGACAGGAGAACTTGCAAATAAGTTTGATATTTGTTACAGAACACATGTACAAAATATTGGATGGCAGTCATGGAAAAGAAATGGTGAAACCTCTGGAACAACCGGACAATCATTGAGAATTGAAGCAATACAGATTGCAATCGTGCAAAAATCCAGTAATACTTCATCAAATTCAAATGCAAATCGTGTTGAAGTTGGTGTTGACGTATCTAGTTGGCAAGGCAATCAAATCGATTGGAATCAAGTATCTACAGTAGCTTCGTTTGCAATTGTTAGAGCTGGCTATAGAGGTGCATCTGGTAGAGCTGTTGAAGATACTTGTGCTGTTAGAAATGTAAATGCTGCTAAATCTGCTGGAATGCAAGTTGGTTTATATTTTTATTCCATTGCAACGAATATTTTTCAGGCGATGGAGGAAGCTGATATTGCAGTAAATGTTGCCAATAAATGTGGTGGAGTATCATTGCCAATCTACTTTGATATGGAGGATAATAGAGTTGCAAGCTTAAGCAGACAGGATAAGACGGCAATTGCAAATGCTTTTATTGATCGAGTACATAGCTATGGTTACAATGCTGGTTTCTATTCCTATCTATATTGGATGAAAGATCAAATGGATATGAACGGATTAAGAAGTGATTCTGTCTGGGTAGCTCAATATAACAACACATGTACATATACTGGTAAATATGACTTCTGGCAATATACTTCACAGGGAAGTGTTCCAGGTATTTCCGGTAATGTTGATATGAATAAAAGGATTAGATAAGGGGAATTTATGAGAAGGAAAGTGATTAAAGCAATTTGTTCATTGTTGGTTGTTACTTTATGGGGAGTTTCTCCAGTGTATGCAGAAGAAACTGACAACCAACAACAAGAAACTACAAAAGAAGCAGCACAAGAAACAGAGAAAACTGTAGAAGAAGGGGAAGGAACTGTTGAAACAGACGAAACAATACAGCCAACACCGTCTACTGCACCTGAAGGTGAAGAAACTGAAAAGAAAGATACAGATACAGTTGATGAAGTAGAAAAAAAAGATGATGTTGATGAAACTGTTGAAGTAACAGAAAATGAAGCAACGAAAGTGGATGCTCCTGAAGAAAGTGTGGAAGATGAGGCGTATACAGTAGATGAAGAAGATATTATGACTTTATCTGCTCCTGAACCATCTGTTGCGAATAATACAACACTTACATACTGTGCACATGTACAAGATTATGGATGGATGAATCCTGTTACTTCTAATCAAGTAGCTGGAACAACAGGCCAAAGTAAGAGAGTTGAAGCTTTGAAAATTGGTCTTCCAGAAAACTTAAGATCTCTTGGGGATATCAGAGTTGAAACACATGTACAAGACTATGGATGGCTTGGTGCTGTTGGAAATAACCAGGTAGCTGGAACAACAGGCCAAAGTAAGAGAGTTGAAGCATTAAAAGTTTCTTTAACAGGAGAACTTGCAAATCAATATGATGTTATTTACAGAGTGCATGTACAAGATATTGGCTGGCAGAATTGGGTTAGAAACGGCGGAATCGCTGGAACAACAGGTCAAAGTAAGAGAATTGAAGCCATTCAAATTTATTTAAGAAATAGGGCTGATCGCGTAAAAATTGAAAATGTTGATAAAACAGTTTCTTATTCTGCGCATGTACAAGATTATGGATGGTTAAATGCCGTAACAAATGGAAACATCGGTGGTACTGTAGGGCAGTCTAAGAGAATGGAAGCTATTCAAGTTTCATTATCAGATGACATGCTAGAATATGGTGATGTAAACGTGCAGGCTCATGTACAAGATTATGGTTGGTTAGGCACTGTTGGAAATGGCCAAACTGCTGGAACAACAGGTCAGAATAAACGTTTAGAAGGTTTGAAAATCACTCTTACAGATGAACTTGCAAATCATTATGATATTTACTATAGAGCGCATGTAGGAAATATTGGCTGGCTCGGATGGACAAAAAATGGTGGCATTGCAGGAAGTGTTGGATGCAACCGAAGAATTGAAGCTGTTCAGATTGCAATTTATGCAAAGAATGATCCAAATGCTCCAAAGGTTGGAAATTCTCAAACAACTTCTGTTGAAAATCCTCAATATACACCAACATACTATTCTCAAAGAGATCCACGTTGGGCTGGCGCAACATATAACGGTTATAACTTACAGAGCACAGGTTGTGTTCCAACAGCCGTCGCCATGGTTGTTGATGGAATTCTTCATAATGGAGTAACACCAAATATTATGGCGGATTATCTTGTGACTACTGGAGAATTTGCTGGTAGAAAACATGGTGGATCTGGTTTAGCAATTAGATATGGTGCAGAACATTGGGGTTTGAAGACAACAGGTATTGGTGACTATGGAACTTTAGTGAATTGCCTGAATGCTGGAAATATTGTTGTATTCCAGGTAGGTGCAGGTACATTTACGAGCCGTGGCAGTACACATGCAATTGTATTGTTCAGAAATTCTGGTGGTAATACATATGTGTATGATCCATGGAACGCTCATAATGGATGGTACAGTATTTCAATGATCTGGAATCAGAGAAGTACAAATAGTTATGATTTGACAGGTGGTTATGTTGGCTATGGCATTTATCAATAATGCAGAATGGTGAACATTATGAAAAAAAATAAAAAGTTACTAATCGGTGGTTTGATTGCTTTTGTAGTCATACTAGGATGTGGCGGATATTACTTTTTGAAAAAAAATAATACAGATTTACCAGGTTCATCTATTAGTAAGAAACTATTCACTGAAAGTACAATGAATGACTTTCAGATCTTGAATCTAGAATATGACAACAAAGAAGTTGATCCACTAGATTATTTAAAAAATAAAAATAGTGCAGTTAGTGTATCTCCAAAAACAGTTTCATTAGCAACTGTTGGTAATACAGAAGTGACGTATAATTTTAAAGATACAGAAATGAAGTGTGAATTTGTTGTGAATGATACAAAAGCTCCTGTTATTACACTTGTGGCTGATACTGTTGATATCGATTCGTTAGAAGGATATGATATGAATTCAAATGTTCAGACTGTTGAAGATTCTGTAGATGGAGCTTTACCTAAGGTAGAAGCAGAACCCGAAAAATTTTCTAACTCCTTTGATGGAAGAGTTTATGAAACAGGCTGGTATACAGTAACATTGAATGATTCAACAGTAACAGTACACGCTTCGGATAATCATGGTAATACCTCAGAAAAAACATTCACACTGAATGTGAGTGAACAGCCATCAACAGATGAAGTTCAAATGTATTCTTATCAGCCTGTTGATCTAGAAGGATTGGATGATCCATCTAACTGGGCTTTGATTGATTCTTCAGATTGGTATTATGCAGCATGTACATATCACTCTCAACAATATCAAACACCTCATGAAGCTTTACAGGATGTTGTAAATCATGAAGCAGAAAGAGGCAATACGGTGAATGTTGAAAATGAAGCAAGAATCTTTTGTGTAAAAGATGGTAGTGGAAATGTACTGTATTATGAAGCTGGATTTGAAGATTAACTATTGTACAAAAAGATTGTTTATGCTATTCTATTAACGCACTTTCTTTATGCACGTATAGAGGCATAAGGCAGAAGGGAGAATGAACTATGAAACAAGGAATTCATCCAAATTATTACAAGACTAAGGTTGTATGTACATCATGTGGTGCAGAATTTGAAACAGGTTCTGTATTAAAGGAAATCAAGGTAGATACATGTTCTAACTGCCATCCTTTCTACACAGGTAGACAGAGATTCGCTGCAGCTGCAGGTCAGGTAGAAAAGTTCAATAAGAAATACGGACTTAAGTAAGAATGATGACTTGGGATTTTATCTCAAGTCTTTTCTTTTGATTCATCAATTCTTAAGAAGAGTATTTAGAAGATATTGTGTTTGCCATGTTATAATTGCATAGAAATTGAGTTTTTTTACAAGCTAATGGAGGGTACAATTATGCCTGCAAAGAATTACAAATCATTAGAAGAGATTAAACAATATCTTTTAGAACAGTCTAAGAAAGAAAATGAAATCAATGAAAAGGATGTCATTGATATAGCTACAAAAAATCATTTGAGTGAAGATGAGGAAGAAGATCTATTCAACTGGATTCAGGAAAATGATGAAATCTTAATGTCAGGTGAAGATGAAGAAGATGAGCTAGATGAAGACGATGAGGACGAAGATGAAGAAGATGAGGAAGACGATTCTGAAGATACTTCATCTCAAGTAGATCGTAAGAAATCATTTGATTCAATGAAAGCATATCTTCAGGAAATTGGAGCTGTTGATCGTTTGACACCAGAAGAAGAAATTGAAATTGGAAGAAGAGCTGCACAGGGGGATCCTGAAGCTAAGGAAATCATGATCAATGCGAATCTTAGATTAGTTGTTGCGATGGCTAGAAAGTTCTTGAATCGTGGATTGTCGTATCAGGATTTGATTCAGGAAGGAAATATTGGATTGATGAGAGCTGTAGAGAAGTTTGATCCAGATAAAGGATTCCGTTTTTCTACATATGCAACGTGGTGGATTCGTCAGTCTTTAACGCGTGCTATTGCTGATCAGTCAAGAGATATTCGTATTCCAGTACACACAACAGAACAAATCTATAAAATCAAAAAGATTCAACGTGAATTATTCCAGGAGTTTAATCGTGAACCAACACCAGAAGAAATCGCTGAAAAGATTCCTGGCATGGATGCGGCGAAAGTAACAGATTTATTGTCTGTATCACAGGATACAATTTCTTTAGAATCTCCTACAGGGGATGAAGAAGATAGTACTTTAGGTGATTTTATCAAGGATGATTCTATTAAAGGTCCGGAAGATGTATTTAAGAGTGAAGCTTTGAAAGATCAGATTGATAAAGTGTTGAAAGAATTACCTGAAAGAGAAGAAGCAATTGTTCGCATGCGTTTTGGATTAGATGGTACAGGAACAGTGAAAACTTTAGATGAAGTTGGTAAAATATATGGGATTACTAAGGAAAGAGTCCGTCAGATTGAGAATAAAGCGATGAGAAGATTGAAAATGATCATCAAGACAAAAGAAGAATATACGGACTTAGATGAGGAGTGAGGAATGGACGCAGTAAGGGAAAAACTAATTGAATTAGAGAAGCAATATAATGAAATCAGTGATCAGCTGATTAGTGATGAAGTCATTTCAAATCCTAGAAAGATTACAAAGCTTTCTAAGGAACAGGCACAGTTGAGTGGCTCTGTAGAAGCCTGGCATGAATTACAGGAATTGGATTCTAGAATCATGCAGGCAGAAGAAATGCTTACAGAAGAAGATCCTGAAATGAAGGAAATGGCACAGATTGAATTGGATGAATGTGTTCCTGAAAGAGAAGCACTTTTAGAAAAGATTCAAAAGATGTTGATTCCTAGAGACCCTGAAGATGGCAATGATGTCATTATGGAAATCAGAGGTGGTGCTGGAGGAGATGAAGGTAACATCTTTGCGGGTGACTTGTATCGTATGTATACAAGATATGCGGAAAGCCAGGGCTGGAAAGTACAGGTTATGGAAGCTTCTGTTTCTGAAGCTGGCGGATTTTCTCAGATTGTATTCTCTATCAAGGGTACAGATGTGTATAAGGCATTGAAATGGGAATCTGGTGTACATAGAGTACAGAGAGTTCCTAAGACAGAGACACAGGGTAGAATTCATACTTCTACTGCAACGGTTTTGTGTCAGCCTGAGATTGAAGAAGAAGATTTTGAACTGGATATGAATGATCTGACATTTGAAACGCATAGAGCAAGTGGTGCCGGTGGTCAGCATATTAATAAAACAGATAGTGCTGTTAGAATTGTACATATTCCTACAGGTATTACTGTTAACTGCCAGGAAGGCAGATCTCAGATTGAAAATAGAGAAACTGCAATTCGTATCATTCGTGCTAGAGTGTATGAAGAAATGCAGAAGGAAAAAGAAGAAGCTGCTGGCAAGGAAAGAAGAGCGAAAATCGGTACAGGTGATAGAAGTGAAAAGATCAGAACATACAACTATCCTCAGAACCGTGTAACTGATCATAGAATTCATTTTTCTGTAAACCATTTGGACCAGATCATGGAAGGCAAGCTGCAGGAAGTGATTGATGCTTTACAGGCAGAAGAAGAAAGAAGAAAGTTAGAGGTTTCTGAATGACAACTTTCTCTAGTATTGTTAGAAAATATGAAAAGCTTTGTGACAACAAGGATATTCCTTGTGAAACTGTGATGGCGTATTTAACAGAATTGTCGCAGAGAGAAAGATATGATTTATATCTGCATTATGAAGATGAAATGCCAGAAGCCTTGGAAAAGGAATTTGAAGCTGGTATGGATAGAATCTTGCATTATGAACCAATGGAACATGTTCTTGGATATTCCTGGTTTTATGGATATAAGATGATTGTGAATGAAGACGTATTGATTCCTCGTCCTGAAACGGAAGAATTATGTGCAAATATTCTTGCGAGAATGGATGAGTGGTTTGTGGATAATCAATCGATTTCATGTGCGGATGTTGGTACTGGAAGTGGTGCGATTGCGATTGTATTGGCTAAGGAAGAATCTAAAGTCCATATGATGGCTACGGATATCAGTGAAGAAGCTGTTGTGACTGCTAGAAAGAATGCAGAGAACAATGAAGCTGATATTGAATTTGTGACTGGTGATATGTTGCAGCCTTTGATTGATAAAGGTATCAAGCTGGATGTACTGGTATCGAATCCTCCATATATTCCTCAGGAAGAAGTAATGGAAAAGAGTGTTGTTGATTTTGAACCTCATGTTGCTTTGTTTGGCGGGGAAGATGGATTGAAGTTCTATCGTGAAATCTTTAAGAACTGTAAGAAAGTTTTGAAAGAAAAAGCATTCATGGCTTTTGAAATGGGATGGGATCAAAGAGAAAGAATGTCTAAGCTTGTTGAGGAAATGCTTCCTGGATGTGAGTATGAAATACTGAAAGACATGAATGGCAAAGATAGAATGTTGTTTGTGTATTTTAAATGAGGAAAAACTGTTTAAATAGTATATTTTGCAATAGTTTGAATAATGTTTTCTAGTTGGAGGTCTGTTTAGAATATGTATAACATAGTTGTTATTGGAATTGGATATGTTGGTTTGGCTATGGCAGTGCTATTATCGCAAAACAATCATGTCACAGCAATAGATGTTCTAAAAGAAAAAGTTGATTTACTTAATCAACATAAATCACCAATAAAAGATGAATATATTGAAAAATATTTACTGAAAAAAAATTTGGATTTAAGAGCTACACTGAATGGTAATGATGCAATAAAAAAAGCGGATATAGTAATTCTTGCAACACCAACAAACTATGACGCAGAAAAGAATTATTTTGATACAACTTCATTGGAGATGAATTTCGAAAAATAACAAAACTTAATTCAAATGCTTTAATTGTTATTAAATCAACCATTCCAGTTGGTTATACAATTTCTGTAAGAGAAAAATACAAAAACCAAAATATAGTTTTTTCACCTGAATTCTTAAGGGAATCAAAAGCTTTATATGATAATTTATATCCATCAAGAATAATTGTTTCTACAGATAAAAATGATGAAAAATTAACTAAAAGAGTTGTTGAGTTTTCTAATCTTTTAAAACAAGGAGCACTGAAAGAAAATATTGATACATTATTAATTGGTTTTTCTGAAGCAGAAGCTGTAAAGCTTTTTGCAAATACATATCTTGCATTGAGAGTTTCTTTCTTTAATGAACTTGATACATATGCAGAATCAAAAGGATTAGTTACAAAAGATATCATAGATGGTGTTTGTTTAGATCCAAGAATAGGAAACTTTTATAATAATCCTTCTTTTGGTTATGGTGGATATTGCTTGCCAAAAGATACAAAACAGCTGTTGGCAAATTATGATGATGTTCCACAAAATCTTATTGGTGCAATTGTAAAAAGTAATCAAACAAGAAAAGAATATATTGCAGAAAGAGTTATGGAATGTGCATATGAAAACTCTTTTGACAAAAAAATTTGTATCGGTATTTTTAGGCTGACAATGAAATCTAATTCAGATAATTTTCGGCAATCTTCAGTACAAGATGTAATAAAAATATTAAAAGAAAAAGTAGATTCAATAATCATTTATGAACCAACACTAAATAATCAATGTATGTATGAAGGTCTTCAAGTAATTAATGATTTAAAAGAATTCAAAGAAAAAAGCAATTGTATATTAGCAAACCGCTATAACAATTGCTTGGATGATGTTAAGAAAAAAGTGTATACAAAAGACTTATTTTTTCGTGATTAGCCACGATGAAGCAAGAGCCTAGGTAAGTAAGTTATTATTCTACCTATTTTATAGGAAATTGAATGATTAAAACTATCTAGCTCTTTTTTTAATGATTGATTTTCTTTTGTTAGTTTTAGTGTTGAAAGTTTGAGAATATCTAACTCTGTTTTTAATGATTGGTTCTTTTTTTCTAGTTCGTTGTTTAAATTTTGAAGTGCATCATTTTTTTTGCTTTCATTTGATAAAAATTCTTTTTGTTTTGATATAATTGAATGATTTTCGGAGAGAATTTTACCATAACATTCAACTTTTGCACGCATCAAATTGTAATGGTAGAATTCATTAATATATGTTTGCTCGTAAAAATTAATTGTTATTGGAGCTGAGTTTGTGAATGAAATTTTATTTGCATTTAAGCAAGTAGAATATATCAAAAAATCATAGGCTTTTTCTGGTAATAAGTTTTCATTGATTTGAATTTGTGGATTACAAAATAAAGAACACTTACATAGCAATAAATACAAGTTATTAAAGTATGGAAAGTGATTATCGAAATCTTCTTTTTTATAAATAAAATCAGAAGTTATATTATTTCCTGGTGAAATATTTATGTTGAATGGATGATTATTTATACAGAGCTTAAAATTACTATAATAACAGTCAACAGCGTTGTTACTACAGTAATCATATGCTTTTTTTATATTAGAAAGAGAAATAATCATATTTGGATTAGCTATAAAAAGGTAATTGCCATTTGCACATTCAAGTCCCATTTTGATTTGATGTAAATAATTTGGGTATGGGCAATGAATGATTTTCAAAAAATTATAATTCTCGATTAGAGAAATGGTTTGATCAGAAGAGTTTCCATCAATCAGAAAAACCTCAAAGTCTTCCGACATTTCTTTTTGTAATGAATTAAGTAAGTCAGGAATATAATCTTTAGAATTATATGTAGGAATTATGATTGTAACGGGAATTTGATTTTTATTAGATATTTTTTGAAAACGATAATATTCATAACTGTTGAAAGAGTCTTCCAAAGTGAGTTCAGGAATTCCTAAATTAGCAATCCATTCATCTTTTAATTTATTAAGAAGTAAAGAATGTGATGGTTCTGCTAGAGTATCTAGATGCCATAATGCAAAGTTCATAGCATAATTCAAGTAGTCAATTTTTAACTTGTCATACATTTTAAATCGAATTAAATCAGATTTTAAAGCAATTAGCATATCATAAAAGCACCACCAGCTTTTTTCTCTAGTATTGGAAATTGAAGTTTCATGATCTCTGTGATGTGCGAGAACGCTATCAATAGTAACAATGCTTTTTGCTAAAACAATTGCATCAAACATGAAAAGAGCATCATTAGTAGTGCGCTGTTCTTGAAATTTTAAATTATATTTGCATATAAAGTCTCTTTTTATCAGTTTATCCCACGTCCATCCTACAAACAAACGAAAAACATCTTTTTTTACGTCAGAAATACAAAACGGTTCAAAAGAGGGTAATAATTTTCTGTTGATTCCCCAATCACAGAAAGTTGTAGAATTTTTTGAAAGGCTATATTAGCAAAATGGTGAACATATTTTAATATTGTACGAAAATATGGACAG
>OLOM01000977.1_pt1 | contig 20629 bp, 17 predicted proteins | sample 1672531 | NCBI WGS metagenome assembly OLOM01 (sample SAMEA3136696, study PRJEB25190) | human gut metagenome | reverse complement strand
CACTTACCACAATCGTCGGAAGTGACATTTCACTGTATTGAGTTGAAATAATGCTGTTTTTGGCAATTCTTGAATACAGACCGGCAAGTTTGCCGTTATACACGTACATACCCGTTATATTACTGTACTTTTTATATTTTGCATTTTCATCGTGGGTGATGTCGATATTCCAAGTTGCATATGGGGTACAGTATTCTTGAAGTAAGTAGTGATTATCAACGTTACTCAAAACTTCTTCTTTCCACGCGTGGTCACTCATACCCTCAACACCTGCATACACGCCTTTTGACGCGTACGAATCTTCAGGTTTTATGACCCATTTATCCTTTGTATTAAGAACATCGTGTTTATCGATTTCTTCCTGTGTAAGTGACGCGGTGTACGGAATGTGATCTTTGACGTACTGCTTTTCTTCATCGGTAAGGAATGCGGAAGTCATATCATCGTGAAGTACCTTAAACACGATTTTATTATGAATAACCTGTGTTTTAAAATCACCGATAAGGCATACATCATTATTTTCTGCAGCCTTTATAAACGGCTGAACTTTATCGTAATTACGCATAATATCGCAAGTCACCGCACGGCGGTAGATTGCATTGATTTGCTTGCCGCTTGGCGAAAGAAGTTTGCCGTTTTCGTATGAAAGGTCGGTTATTTCGCATATTTCACACGTTAAACCGCTGTCCTCAAATGCCTTTTGGAATGCGGTAAATTCACGGCTTATGTCACCGCCGAAAAAGTCGACTATTGCAATATGCGGATTTTCTACCGCTCTGTCGTATGTACGGTAAATATCCATAAATGTTTTAACCCATGAATTGAACAATTCATATGTTCTCACATTGTATTTTTCGGTAAACTTATCAAAAGTGCTTGTAAGTCGAATGGCTTGGTTAAGCTCCTTATCCTCATTCATTGCACTTGAGCCGTCCGCGTTAAATTCGCAGAACTTAAACGAAAAATCGTCCTCATTAAAAAATATATCTATTCTTGCGATAGGCAAGGCACATTCATAGTGATTTGGACGAAGAATTAGCTTTTCCAATTTTTCGTCAAAACCGAAAAGCTTTCTGTATTCGGCATTAGTTTGATATTCATGAATAACTTTTTCAAGTATTTTGTACATACTTTCGGCGGCTTTTTTGAAGTATGCCGCCATTTCTTCCGTAAACATTTTCGGCATATAAAGCGTGTGTACAAAATAGCCGTGATAACGTGCCGTTGAAGTTTTGATATATTCCTGTTGCTTTTTTGCGCTTTGCAGACTTTTCGCGAAATTATCGTCTACAAGTTTTTTATAAAATTCCTCTGCCTTTTGCAAGGTTAATCGTCTCCTTTAATGTTTGTTTGTTGTCTATAAGCTGTTTAAGCGGAAGAAGATATTCTCTGTCGCTTGAATCAAGTGCGTTATATGCCGCACTGCACAATTTCATAGCTAACGTATGTGCGTCGGTTCCGTAGACTTCGGCATTATAACCCTTTAATATTATATTGTTCTTTGCCTGAGTAATGGCACTTAGTGAAACATCAAGTGAAAAGTCAGACATAAAAATACCTTTGATAAGCGTTGCATAAGCTAAAACATACTTAATCGGCATACTGTCGGCAGGTCTGATTTCAATATACTTTTTAAGTCTTACGTCAGGGAAGAACATAGAAAGAAGATGCTCCGCTATGCTTTCGTCAATAGGAGTATCTTTGTAAATATCGCATATTTTTTTATCGGCGGTAAATTCTATATCGTCACCGTTTACAGTGAGTATAGCCGGTGAATTGTAAATGTATTCGGCATATTTCTTGAATGAAAAATCACTGTCAAGCACTGTCGGAACAATACCGCAACGGTCATTGTCAACATCATTCCAAATATATGTTCTCAACGTATTTCCCAAAAACGGCTTGCCCTCAAAAACAGGTGCGTTGTCGCATATAAGTGAAAGAATAGGGCTTATTATGTTTGCTTTTTTGAATTTTTGAACGCAGTCTTTTTCATCGGCGAAGTCAATAGATACCTGTGCAGACGCGGTACCGCGCATCATATTTATTCCGCGTGTGCCGACCGATTTAAAGTATTTGTTCATATATTCATAACGTTTTTTCGGGATAAGCGATATATCCTTTGCTTTGTTTTTAGGCATATAACCGAGTGTTGTAAGTCTATATGAATATTTATCAAGTATCGGATTTATCACCGATAAAAATTCGCCGTAAATATTTTCAATCTCACAAATGTTTTCAGTCGGTTTTATACTGATTTCAATTTGTGCACCCGGTTCAAGAGTGATGTTGTATTTATCACACGAAAGACCGATAAGAAAACCCTCGCTGTAAACGTGTTTGGGGAAGTTTTGAGCAAGCTGTTCGATTATATTTTCAACACCGTTGATATACGGCACACAATCGCCGTTTTTGTCAATTACAAAATGCTCAAGCTCAACTCCGACTGCATTTGAATTACAGCCTTTTGAGCCATCGGCTATATAATTTGTAAGTATATTAATGTTGTTATCGTAAATATCCATAAATCCCTCAATCAGCAGAATACAGACGGTACTTTTGTAAGCTGTTCGATTTGAACGTCACCATCTGTAAGCGGTTTGATGTCCTCAAGAAATTGAAGAAAATGCTTTGCATTGTTGTGCTGCTCTATTGCAGTGTCGTTAAGCCATTCTTCGATGAATGTAAATTTTGTTGCATCTTCTCTGCTTTGGTATATCTTGTACGCAAGATTGCCTTTTTCCTTGCGTGTGTCACGCACTACATTGACAGCACATTTTTTGAATTCGTCAACACTGCCGTTAAGTACGTTGAATTTTGCTATTATAGTAATCATATTAATTTCAACTCCTTAATATAGATATTTTTATTATACCATATTAGTGCAATTTTTACAAGACCAATAAATAATGATTGACGGAAAAAATTATAAGTGATATAATTAATAGGTTAGTATAAAGCTTTGAAAGGACATATTTACTTATGGATAAGAATAAATTTATAAAAGATAATTTCGGTATATCGGACAAGACGCTTAAATTGGTAAGTGAGGCGGAGGAGAGTATAAAAGAGCAGTTTAAGCATATAGAGAATATTTGTGAAATAAATCAGCTTAGAGTTATGAAAGCATTTGCGGACAATCGTGTATCTGACAGTCACTTTGTTGCTACGACAGGCTACGGTTATGACGATTTGGGCAGAGATACGCTTGACAGAGTATATGCGGATATTATGGGTGCGGAGGACGCACTTGTACGTCACAATTTCATATCTGGTACGCATACCATCTCAACCGCACTTTTTGCTGTTTTAAGACCGAATGATATACTTGTTTCGATAACAGGCAAGCCGTATGACACGCTTGAAGAAGTAATCGGAATACAAGGTGAGGCGGGTAACGGCTCACTTAAAGATTTCGGTGTAAAATATGTTCAGATTGATTTAAAGCATGACGGAACACCTGACCTTGAACAGATTAAATTTACTCTTACTCATATGAATGTAAAAGCCGTTACAATACAGCGTTCAAAGGGTTACGGCTGGCGTCCGACATACAGTGCAAAGGATATAGGCGCACTTATAGAATTTGTAAAGGAAATTTCGCCTGAAACTATTTGTATAGTTGACAACTGTTACGGTGAATTTGTCGAAACGGAAGAGCCTACCGCATACGGTGCAGACCTTATAGCAGGCTCACTTATAAAAAATCCGGGCGGCGGACTTGCTCCGACCGGCGGATATATTGCAGGTAAACAGAAGTATGTAGAGCTTTGCGCATACCGTCTTACTTCTGTCGGAATCGGCAAGGAGGCAGGTGCGTCACTCGGTTTTAACAGACAGATGTATCAAGGCTTGTTTATGGCACCGCACGTTGTGTCACAGGCTTTAAAAGCAGCAGTGCTTTGCTCGGCGGTATTTGAGAAACTCGGCTTTGAGGTTGATCCAAAACCTAACGAAATCAGACACGATATAATTCAATCAATAAAATTCGGTGATCCCGATAAAGTTACAGCATTTTGTCAGGGAATACAAAAAGGTGCACCGGTGGACAGCTTTGTTACACCTGAACCTTGGGATATGCCGGGATATTCGTCACAGGTGATTATGGCGGCAGGTGCGTTTGTACAGGGTGCGTCGATAGAATTATCGGCTGACGCACCTATAAAACCGCCGTACATTGCATATATGCAAGGCGGTTTGACATACGAAAGCGCAAAACTCGGAATAATGGTTGCTGCTGATAAAATGCTTAGAAAGGAATAAAAATATGAGTCTTAATTTAAAGCAAAATGTAAAATGCCCTAAGTGCAGTCAAATGAGTGAAGTTACTGTATGGAACTCGATTACGGTTAAGGACAGTGAAGATTTAAAGCATGACTTGCTTACGGGTAAGGTGAATATGTTCCGTTGTCCGTCTTGTTCGTACTCGGCACTTATGCCTACACCTATGCTTTATCACGATGAAGATAAGCGTCTTATGATTTCATTTTCACCGTGTGACGATGTTGTTTTGAAAAGTCAGCTTTTTGACAATGTTCAAAAATCGTCAAAAGAATCTGGCGAACTTGACAAACTTGAGGGGTATAATTTACGTTTTGTAACCGATTATAATGAATTGCTTGAAAAAATTCTTATCTTTGATAACGATATGAACGACAAGACTATGGAGGTTATAAAACTTATGGTATTGTCGCAGGACTTGGAAAAGGCGGAGCAGAGAGTTTGCCGTTTCGGAAAGTGTCAGGATGAAGTGATAGAATTTATGATATACGACACAATCGAAAATCAAACATACACATCAAAAGTGCCTAAAGAAACATACGACACAATCCATAAACAACTTCTTGAATCGGGTATGAAACCGTACAGCTTCGGTTGGGAAATGGTTGACGCGTCATATGCGACAAGACTTTTAAACGGGTTTAACAACTGATGGACAGAGTACTTGAATATGAAATTCCGTCAGAATATGACGGAGCAAATATAACGACTGTTTTAAAACAGCATTTTAAAATTTCAACCAATCTGATTAAGGAATTAAAGAAATACAAAGAGGGAATACAGGTAAACGGAGAACACAAACGTGTTGTGGATTTGGCGGCAAAGGGCGATATTTTAAAAATAACAATTCGTGACACTGCGTCCGAAAATATTGTGCCTACCGATATTCCGCTTGATATTGTGTATGAAGACGAGGACGTGCTTGTTATAAACAAACCGTCGAATATGCCGACTCACCCGTCAATGGGAAATTACGAAAATTCGCTTGCAAACGGTGTGATGTATTATTACAAAAGCAAAGGCGAGGAAAGAGTTTTTCGTGCGGTAAACCGTCTTGATAAAGATACTTCGGGACTTATGGCTGTTGCAAAAAATTCATACATACACGCAAGATTGGGTGAAGAAATACAGAAAAAAGAATTGAAACGAAAATATATGTGTATCGTGTGCGGTGATGTAGAACGTGACGGAACGGTTGACGCACCGATAAGACGTGCCGACGGAAGTGTTATAAACAGAATTGTAGCACCTGACGGACAGAGAGCCGTAACACATTACAGAGTTGTAAAACGTTACGGAGAGTATACATTGCTTGAAATGGAGCTTGAAACGGGGCGTACGCATCAAATTCGTGTGCATATGGCATATATCGGTCATCCGCTTGTAGGCGACTGGCTTTACGGAACGGAGGACCATAATATTGCAAAAAGACAGATGTTACATTCGTGCTATCTTTGCTTTACGCATCCGATAACAGGTCAAATAATGGAGTTTAAAGACGAAATGACAGAAGATATGAGAGCTTTTATCGAAAAACTTTCGTAAAATCATTGAAAAAACAGTAAAGTTATGATATGATAACATATATGTATTAATATTTTAATGTATTGAACTAAATTTAAGAGGTGATATAATGGCTTACAAAGTAGTTAAAAAGAATGTGCTTAATCCGCAAATCTTTTTAATGGAGGTTGAAGCTCCATTGGTTGCGAAGAAAGCAGAGCCGGGACAGTTCATCATTTTGAGAATTGATGAATACGGCGAAAGAGTTCCGTTTACAATCGCAGATTTTGACAGAGAAAAGGGAACAGTTACAATTATCGTACAAATCGTAGGTAAGACAACAAAGGACCTTGCACAGGTTGAAGAAGGCGAAGAAATTCTTGACTTTGCCGGACCTTTGGGAACACCTACACCGCTTGAAGGTCTAAAGAAAGTTGCGGTTATCGGCGGCGGTCTTGGTACAGCTATCGCTTATCCGCAGGCTAAGAAACTTCATAATCTTGGTGCCGACGTAACGGTTATCACAGGTTTTCGAAACAAGGATTTAGTTATTCTTGAAGATGAACTAAAGAAAGTTTCAAACAAACTTATCGTTGCAACAGACGACGGTTCAAACGGAAATCAAGGCTTTGTTACAGATATGCTTAAAAAAGAAATCGAAGCAGGCGAAAAGTTTGACGAAGTAATCGCAATCGGTCCGCTTGTAATGATGAAATTTGTCTGTAAGCTGACAGAACAATACAACATTCCTACAACAGTTTCAATGAACCCTGTTATGATTGACGGTACAGGTATGTGCGGCGGCTGCCGTGTAATAGTCGGCGGAGAAACAAAATTCGCTTGCGTGGACGGTCCTGACTTTGACGGTCACAAGATTGACTGGGATACTGCTATGAAACGTGGCAGAATGTTTAAGGATTACGAAGAAAAATCATGTAAAGAAGGTCACTGCAGAATAGGCAGAACCAATCATCAAGACTGATTAAGGGAGGATTTTTAATATGCCAAATATGAGAATGGACAAAAATCCGATGCCGGAGCAATGTCCTAATGTAAGAAACAAGAATTTCCTTGAAGTAACAACAGGTTATACAGAGGAAATGGCAATAGATGAGGCACAGAGATGTCTTAACTGTAAACATAAGCCTTGTATGCAAGGCTGTCCTGTAAGCGTTAAAATCCCTGAATTTATCGCATTTGTTGCAAAGGGTGAATTTGAAAACGCTTATAAGAAGATTAAGGAAACAAATGCACTTCCTGCTGTTTGCGGCAGAGTATGTCCGCAGGAAAAGCAGTGTGAATCAAAGTGTGTAAGAGGTATCAAGGGCGAAAGCGTCGGTATCGGCAGACTTGAAAGATTTGTTGCCGACTGGCATATGAAGAATGTCAAGGAAGAAATTGAAAAGCCTGTTTCAAACGGTAAGAGAGTTGCAGTTGTAGGAAGCGGTCCTTCAGGACTTACAGTTGCGGGCGACCTTGCTAAAAAGGGTTACGAAGTAACAATTTACGAGGCATTCCATACAGCAGGCGGCGTTTTGATGTACGGTATTCCTGAATTCAGACTTCCAAAGGATATTGTGCAAAAGGAAATCTCTAACCTAAAGGAAATGGGTGTTGACATCGAAACTAACGTAGTTATCGGTAAGACACTTACTGTTGACGAATTGTTTGACGAAATGAATTTTGATGCGGTATATATCGGCTCAGGTGCAGGTCTGCCTCACTTTATGGGTATCGAGGGCGAAAGCCTTAACGGTGTATACAGTGCAAATGAATTCTTAACAAGAATTAATCTTATGAAGGGTTATAAGTTCCCTGAATATGATACACCTGTATATGTAGGTAAAAATGTTGCGGTTCTTGGCGGCGGTAACGTTGCTATGGACGCTGCAAGATCGGCAAAGCGTCTTGGCGCTGAAAACGTATATATCGTTTACAGACGTGGTAAGGAAGAACTTCCTGCAAGAGCGGAAGAAGTATTCCACGCAGAAGAAGAAGGTATCGAATTTAAACTTCTTCAAAATCCTACAAAGATTCTTGGCAACGAGGACGGTTGGGTAAATGGTATGGAAGTTATCAATATGGAACTTGGCGAGCCTGACGACAGTGGCAGAAGACGTCCTGTTCCTATCGAGGGCAGTGAAGAAGTTATTGACGTAGATACAGTAGTTGTAGCTATCGGTCAAACTCCGAACCCGCTTATCAGAAAGACAACAAAAGGTCTTGATACAAATAAGAGAGGTTGTATCATTGCTGATGAGGAAACAGGTAAAACTTCAAAAGACCATGTATATGCCGGCGGTGACGTTGTAACAGGTGCCGCAACAGTTATTCTTGCAATGGGTGCAGGTAAAGCCGCAGCTGCTGCCATAGATGAAGAACTAAGCAAATAGAAACGGTTGGCAACAAATTGTTGCCAACCCAAAAATCACATCTTACGATGTAATTTTTGAGTATTTTTAGAGAAAAAATCATAAAGTTCCTCCAAAGTCGAAACTTTAGATTTTAAGCTATTTCTGTCGCACAGGTCGTCAGAAATGATTTTCAATGAGGTTAGCACCTCATACTCCCAAGAATAAAGTAGCCAAAACCATAACGGTTTTGGCTAAAATTTGAAAAAATGCACTCTTTACGGAGTGCATTTTTTGTACTCAAATTGTGTAATTTTCTATTTAGACCTTGAAAAAAAACGCTATATGTAGTAGAATATTTAGAGAAATAATTAAATTACGGAGGCAGTCTTATGAAGGTAATAGCTGCAACAAAAAACAAAGGAAAAATAAGAGAAATGCAAGAAATTCTTGCACCGCTTGACATTGAAATCGTATCACAACAAGAGCTTGGAATTGATGTTGATGTGGAAGAAACAGGTGACACGTTTGTAAAAAACGCACTTATTAAGGCAAGAGCGGTTGCTATGGTTTGCGATTATCCTATCCTTGCGGACGATTCGGGCATATGCGTTGAGGCACTCGGCGGTGCACCGGGTGTCAGAAGTGCAAGATACGCCGGTGACAATGCAACGGACGAGGACAGAATTAACAAACTTTTAACGGAACTCGGCGACAACGAAAACCGCAGAGCAAAGTTTGTGACGTCGGTAGCGTTTATAATGCCTGACGGTACGGAAATAACCGCTGAGGGTGAAGTAAAAGGCACGATAACAAAAGAGCCTAAGGGTGAAAACGGATTTGGATATGATCCGATATTTTTGTCTGACGAACTCGGTAAAACGTTTGCCGAAAGCAGTGACGAAGAAAAAAATTCAATCAGTCATCGCGGACGTGCATTGAAAAATCTGTATGATAAGTTGAAGAAAATGAATTAAATAAATATAAGAAAGGTAACAGATTGCTATGATGAATGATATATATTTGGAATACATACTAAAGAAGAAAAAGACAGGCGGACAAAAGGCGATTATCGCAGTTATAATTTTTGCGGCGATTATTGTATCGCTGGCTTTGCTATTACTTATTTTTGCAACGGCTACTGCACTTTCGGGCACTCAATTCGGTTCATTTTCATTTAGTATCGGACTTGTGCTTATAGCATTTGCGTGGTACGGTGCGTATTTGCTTATGAGTATGCAAAATATTGAGTACGAATATATACTTACAAACAGCGAAATTGATATTGATAAGATTATGTCAAAGAAAGCAAGAAAAAGAATTGCGAGTTTTGACTTTAAAGAAATAAATATTTGTGCGAATATCAATGATAACGAGCATAATCACGATTATAAAAACGTAACAGTAAGCAAAACTTTTGACGTTACGGGCGACAAGTCGAGAGGTAATGTTTATTTTGTTGATTACAGCCAAGACAGTGAAAATTACAGAGTGTTGTTCCAGCCTACATCAAAGATGATTGAATCAATCAAGAGATTTAATCCGAGAAATGTATTTGTAATGGAGGACTAAAATATGAAAGCGTGTTTTGCCTCTGAAATGAGAGGTGTGGACAAGGCGGCAAGCGAAATCGGCGGAATACCGAGTATTGTGCTTATGGAAAATGCCGCTATGGCTTGTGTGGAGGAACTAAAAAACGACTTTGCAAACCTTTCGGAAAAATCGGTCGCGGTATTTTGCGGAAAAGGCAATAACGGCGGTGACGGTTTCGCAATCGCAAGACATCTGTACAATATGGGCATTGATGTGGCGGTTTATTTGGTATGCGGAAATGAATTTAAAGGCGACGCAAAAATTAATTTTGATATAATCAAGAGAATGAATATCAACATTGATGTCATTTCGGATATAGAATATTTGAAATATATCGTGCGTTCGTATGACATAATTGTTGACGCAATTTTCGGAACAGGCATAAGCGGAACTGTACGCGGAATAAGTTATGACGTTATAAGTGAAATTAACGATAACGCAAAGTATATAATGTCGGTTGACGTTCCGAGCGGAATTAATTCCGACAGCGGCGAAATTTGCGGAGTATGTATAAAGGCTGACAAAACAGTGACTTTTGCGGCTTACAAAGTCGGTATGCTTATGTTCCCTGCGGCTGATTATGTGGGGAAGGTAGAAGTTAGGAATATTTCAATTCCGGACTATATAATTGACGGACAGAATTTGAAGATTAACGTCATTGACGATAAATTTGTGCGTTCAAATTTCCCTAAACGTGAGAATAATTCGCAAAAAGGCGATTACGGTAAGGTACTTGTTATAGCAGGTTCTGCCGGAATGACAGGGGCGGCATATTTGTCGTCACAAACCGCCGTTACAACAGGCAGCGGACTTGTTACGCTTGCAGTACCGAGCAGTCTTAACGGTGCCATGGAGGCAAAAACAACAGAAGTTATGACAGTGCCGTTAAGCGACAGAAACGGACGTATTTCTGCCGGGGCGATTGATGAAATTTTAAAACGAGTTGATAAGGCTGATACGGTGCTTATAGGCCCGGGATTGGGAAGATGTGACGATGTTTCGGAAGTTGTTGAAAGTGTGCTTGAATATTCAAAAGTTCCCGTTATAATCGACGCAGACGGAATAAATGCCGTAGCGGAAAATATGAAGGCTTTAAGCAGTTGTACTTGCTCTGTGATATTTACACCGCATACGGTTGAAATGTCACGTTTAACGGGGCTTGAGAGGGAATATATTGAGGATAACAGACTTGTTACCGCAAAGGAGTTTGCGGAGGAAAACGGAGTCACTTTGATTTTAAAAGGACATCATACGATTGTAACAGGTCAGGACGGAGAACAATATATTAATATTACAGGCAATTCAGGTCTTGCAACAGGCGGCAGCGGTGATGTACTTGCCGGAACGGTTGCGTCACTTGTATCAAGAGGTATAAACGAAACCGTTGCGTCAGCTATGGCGGTGTACATACACGGTTTGGCGGGTGATATTGCCAAAGACAAGTATGGAATCGAGTCCGTAACCGCATCTAAAGTTATGGAGTGTATTCCGTGTGCTTTAAGACAAATATTACAAGTAGAAAATTAAATGGCTATATGCTATAATTAAGAAGAACTGAATTAAATCTCTCGCAGCAATGTGGATGATTTTCTTTCGGAAAGGGAGTAGTATAACAATGGATAAAAGAACTTGGGCAGAGGTTGACCTTGACGCAATAGCTCATAACATAAAGGAAATAAGAAAGATAACAAATCCGAATGCAAAAATAATGGCGGTAGTAAAAGCCGATGCATACGGTCACGGATTTTTGGAGGTTGCAAAAACGCTCCTTGAAAACGGCGCAGACCGTCTTGCCGTAGCGGTTTTGCAGGAGGGTAAACAGCTTAGAAGCCGTGGCGTAACCGTGCCGATTTTGATACTTGGTGCAAGCGGTGAAGAAGCTGTTGAAGATTTAATCAATTTTGATATAACACCGAGTGTATTCACATATGAATTTGCAAAAGCACTTTCTTATGAGGCTGAAAGAAAAGAAAAGGTTACGAAAATTCATATCAAAATTGATACAGGAATGAGCCGTATAGGTTTTCTGGCCGGAGAAGACAATGAAGAAATTGTAGACGAAATTATAAAAATATCAAAACTGCCTTATATTGAAATCGAAGGTATATTCTCACATTTTGCAACATCTGACGAGTACGATAAATCGTATACACTTTTGCAATACGGACGTTTTATGGATGTTTGCAACAGACTTGAAGAAAAAGGACTTAATATTCCGATTAAGCATATTTGCAACAGTGCCGGAATAATGATGTACCCTGAAATGCACCTTGATATGGTGCGTCCGGGTGTTATTTTGTACGGAATGTATCCGTCTGACGAAGTGGATAAGTCAAGACTTGACCTAATTCCCGCAATGACGCTAAAATCAACAATAACACATATAAAAGAAGTTGAACCGGGCAGAGGGGTAAGTTATGGAAAAGAGTACATAACCGATAAGAAAACCAAAATTGCAACAGTACCTATCGGTTATGCTGACGGATATTTAAGAAAGCTTGCAAAGCATGGTAAGATGATTGTTGACGGTGTAAAAGTTCCTATCATCGGAAGAATTTGTATGGACCAATGTATGATTGATGTTACAAATGTCCATAATATTGATAAAGGCGATGAAGTAATCATATTCGGACGTGAAGGAGTAACCGTTGACGATTTAGCCGAGTGGCTTGAAACAATAAACTACGAGGTGTCATGCGTAATAGGTAAGCGTATCCCGAGAATTTATACAAAAGACGGAAAGGCGGTGAAGGTATTAAACTACCTTATGTAGTTGATAAACGGTTATCTTGAAAACTGAAAAAGGGGGCCTGATTGCTTTGTCACAAATCAAAAAATCCGATGAAAATAAACTTGTAGCCGAACTTGAAAAAGGTTATAAGGAAATGGCGGATATAAATCTTGAACTGGCACAAATGTGTTTGGAGGCGGATAACGAAAGTCTTTCGCTGTGTGAGGAAAAACTGACGGAGTGTGAGTAAATTGATTGTGAAAAGAGGAGATATTTATTACGCCGATTTAAGCCCGGTTGTCGGAAGTGAGCAAGGCGGTATAAGACCTGTACTTGTTATACAGAACGACATAGGTAATAAATACAGTCCTACGGTGATTGCGGCGGCTATAACAAGCCAAATTAATAAGGCGAAAATGCCTACGCATATTGAACTTGCTGCAAAGGATTACGGACTTAATAAGGATTCTGTGATATTGCTTGAGCAAATCAGGACGATTGATAAAAGAAGATTACGAGAGAAAATAGGCCGTATAGATGACGGACTTATGGCAAGTGTTAATAATGCATTGTCAATAAGTTTCGGACTCGGCGGATTTTAAAAACCTCTTAATTATCGAAAATATGGGAGGTTTTAATATGGATAGAAAAATAACGTGTTATGTAGCATAGACGGCTACATATAAAAAGGTTATCGGCATTTTAGCCGATAACCTTTTTTTATTGTGTAGGGGTATATCTGTTTATAAAATCTGAATCTGTAACAAAAAATGAGGCTTTGAAAAAGCCTCATTTTTGCTGTCTTATTCTTCCGATGAAGTATCTTCTTCTGCTCCGCCTGCTGTATTTTCACTTTCAGATGAGCCTGTATTGCCTTGTTCGTAATCAGTTCCGCCCGAATTTGACGAAGAACTGCCGCCCGAATTTGTATCATAAGAACCACTGTTAGTACCCGAATTTGTACTTGACGAAGAACCGCTGTTAGTACTTGACGAAGAACCCGAATTTATACCTGAAGATGTATTTGAATTATTGCCGTTTTGATTTTCGTGCGTTTCCGAAGTCGCAGGATTTACTGTAGGCATAACGCTTGGAGTATTAACCGGTGCAACCGTTGACAGAGGTGTTTGCGTTGGTTTATTACGTCTGCTTGCGTGTGATGCGTCACAATATGCCTTTGGCTGTGTTCCTTCAACGAAGTAAGCGGTTGTGGTAGGGCAGGTGTCAGTTGCAAGCATACCGGAGTATTCGCATACCTGTGCCTCAACAACATTACTTGGTTTTGTGATTTCTTTAGGGTTAAGCGATTCGTGAATTTTTTCCATTACAAGATTCCAGGCGGTAACTGTCGGATTGCCCGAAACACCTGCCGCTGAAATTGATGCAGGATTATCGAAACCGTACCAACAAGCACCTACATAATACGGTGTGAAACCAACAAACCACTTATCGCAGTCATCGTCTGTTGTACCTGTTTTACCGTATGTTGAAATACCGCAGTCAAGCTTTGCACCTTTACCTGTACCGACGCTGCTGTTTACAACGCCCGAAAGTAAATCAGCTGTAATGTATGCTGCCGCAGGACTGATAGCCTGACTTGTGCTTGATGTGTTTTCGAGAATAACCTGACCTGTTGAATCAAGTACTCTTGTGTAAGTATACGGCTTAATATATTTACCGCTGTTCACGAATGTACAGTACGCTCCCGCCATTTCTTCAACGGTTACACCTTGTGTAAGACCGCCGAGTGCAAGAGAACTGTAGTTTTTATCTTTTTCTTCAAGTGTTGTGATATGGAATTTGTTTTGTAGGTAGTTGAATGAGTTTGTAAGGTTGACCATATCCAATACCTTTACGGCAGGAATGTTTGCCGAACGTGCAACCGCCTCTTTAATTGTCATATCGCCTAAGAAGTCGTTGTATGAGTTCTTTGGTTTCCACTTGTCGTTGCCGATTGTTATTTCTTCGTCTGTTACGGTATCGACTTCTGTGATTTTACCCATATCAACCGCCGGTGCGTAAACCGAAAGCGGTTTGATTGATGAACCCGGTTGACGTTTTGATTGAGTGGCTCTGTTCCAACCGCGAATATCAGTCTTTTCGCCAAGACCGCCTATAAGACCTCGAATTTTACCTGTGTAAGGGTCAATTATAATCATTGCCGATTGAGCACCCTTGCCTGTATAAGGGAAGTTAGACGTATTGGTAAAGATGCCTTCCATTATATTTTGAATGTCGGGATTCATTGTTGAATAAATTTTCAAACCGCCGTTGTATACCTGTTGGGTTGCAAAATCTTCCGAGTAACCTTTTTGAGTCATAAGGTCGGCGATAACGTCATTTACAACTTGGTCAACAAAGTATGAAGTAATACGTCCTTGATTTTTCCTGTAAGCGTTGCTTACAACAAGGTCACTGCCTGATGCCTCTGCATATTCAGCGTCTGTGATATAACCGAGTTCACGCATTTTGCCGAGTACAAGATTACGTTTTTCGATATTCTTATCCGGATGTACAAACGGATCGTATTCTGACGGGAACTGTGTTATACCTGCGATTGATGCCGCTTCGGCAAGCGTAAGGGCGCTTGCGTCTTTGTTAAAGTAAGTGTTTGCGGCAGCCTCAACACCGTTACAGTTGTTAGCGAAATATACGATATTCAGATACATTGTAAGTATTTCGTCTTTTGTAAGCTGTTTTTCAAGTGCAACCGCACGCATCATTTCTTTGACCTTACGCGAAGGTGTATTTTCTTTTTCGTTGGTTATATTTTTTATAACCTGTTGCGTAATCGTACTACCGCCATAGTTTGATGAGCCGATACCGACTTTTGAAAGTACCCATTTACCCGTTGCACCGAGTGTACGTTTTATATCAACACCGTGGTGCTTGTAGAAACGTTCGTCTTCGATTGAAACGATAGCGTCTTTCATAACTTGAGGTATTTGCGACGAATCTACCCATATACGGTTAAAATCGGATTGTATTTGTTCAAGTTCCTGCGGATTGCCGGCGGCATCTTCGTAATATATAAATGAAGAATAATTCAAAGCAAGAGTTTGAATATTCATATCTTTAATTTCACGTGATACTGCGGCATACATTCCTATGCCCATACCGGATACAATTACAACTACCACAAAAATCGCAACAAAGAATGTAAGCCGTAAGCGTTTTCTGAATTGAATCTGTTTCGGAGTAAGCTGCTTTTTTTGCTTTTTCTTACTGCGGGAAGTTGTTTGAGTTCGGCGCCTTGACGGTACTTCTCTGTATGATGAAGAACTTGCCTGCGGTGATCTTGTAGGCTTTGTGGATGCCGCTTGTCTGCGACGTCTCGGAGCGCCTGAAGCTGACGAAGTTTTCATATCATACTCTTCCCAGTTGAAATTATCATTTGAGCCATATCCGGAGCTTGGTCTGTTTCTTCTGTTATTATCAGCCATAATATTTTCTCCTATCTTTTTTATTAAGATTGTAGACAAAATGTGAGAGTATGTCTACTTTGATTTCGGGGCTGTTAAAAGCCTCAATCTTTCTTTAAAGATAATTACATACTTTAATTATATCCTAAATTGCATAAATTTGCAACATTTATTTTTCAAAGTCTTATGCAAAGTATAAAATTGGGACAAAAAGGGAATAATTTAAGAAAAAATATTAAAAGAAATGAGGAATAAATTATGAAAATTTTAAAGAATACACTTATTGTTTCGTCATATGTATTACTTGTAGCGTTGTTTTTCGGAGGCGGATACGCTATCGGCAGAATAGGTGTGTCCGACAGTGTGCCGACTCCTATGCCTACAGCTGCGGCGGTTGAAGAGGTGAATGCAAATGATGTAAAAACTACAGTATATGAAGTTAAGGTTGAGAACGGTTTACTTCAAATTAATAAATGTGTAGGGGATAATAAAACAGCAATTTTGAGTGAAGAAATAAGCGAAAATGTATTTCCGAGCGAGGATATTGATGAACTCAAAAAAGGTGTTGAATTTGATAATCTTGATGAGGCACAACAGATGTTTGAAAACTTCGTAAGTTAAAGCAGTATTAAGTTTATGAACAATTTGTTAAAACACTAAAAGGGAGATATTGAGAGTAACAAAAAGAAAAATAAAGAAAATAAGAGTAAATATAGCAATATATTAAAAAAACGGACTTTGCTAAATAGAGCAAAAAAGAACATAATAGCATTGTTAGCACTCAAGAAGTGTGAGTGCTAACAATGAACTTGATTAAAATTTTAGGAGGTAATATATAATGAACATCAAACCATTGGCAGACAGAGTTGTTATAAAAATGCTTGAAGCAGAGGAAACGACAAAGAGCGGAATTATCCTTACTTCAAAGGCACAGGAAAAGCCACAGGTGGCTGAAATCGTTGCAGTAGGTCCCGGCGGTGTTGTAGACGGAAAGGAAGTTAAGATGGAAGTTTCCGTTGGTGATAAGGTACTTACTTCAAAATATGCAGGTACAGAAGTCAAGGTTGACGGTGAGGAATATACAATTCTTCGTCAAAGCGACATACTTGCAATAGTAGACTAATATATTAGGAGGTTATTATTATGGCTAAACAAATTAAATACGGACAGGACGCAAGACACGCTCTTGAAAGCGGTATCAACCAACTTGCAAATACAGTTAAAATCACACTTGGCCCGAAGGGCAGAAATGTTGTTCTTGATAAGAAATTCGGTGCACCGCTAATCACAAATGACGGTGTTACAATCGCTAAGGAAATTGAACTTGAAGATCCATTTGAAAATATGGGCGCTCAGCTTGTAAAAGAAGTTGCAACAAAGACAAATGACGTTGCCGGTGACGGTACAACAACAGCTACACTTCTTGCACAGGCACTTGTTCGTGAAGGACTAAAGAATGTTGCGGCAGGCGCTAACCCTATGATCGTAAGAAAGGGTATCCAAAAGGCTGTTGACGCGGCTGTTGAAAAGCTACTTTCTACAGCAAAGAAAGTTCAGGGTAAGGAAGATATTGCAAGAGTTGCGTCGGTTTCAGCTGCTAATGAAGAAATCGGTCAGCTAATTGCAGAGGCAATGGAAAAGGTAACAGCAGACGGCGTTATCACAGTTGAAGAATCAAAGACTGCCGAAACATATTCTGAAATTGTTGAAGGTATGCAATTCGACAGAGGTTATATCACACCTTATATGGTAACTGATACAGAAAAAATGGAGGCAGTTCTTGACGACCCATACATTCTTATTACAGATAAGAAGATTTCAAATATTCAAGAAATTTTACCGCTTCTTGAACAAGTTATGCAAGCAGGCAGAAAGATGGTAATTATCGCTGAAGATGTTGAGGGTGAGGCTCTTTCAACACTTATCGTTAATAAACTTCGCGGTACATTCGTATGCGTACCTGTAAAGGCTCCCGGCTTTGGTGACAGACGTAAGGAAATGCTGCAAGATATTGCAATCTTGACAGGCGGTCAGGTAATCAGTGAAGAACTTGGCTTTGATTTGAAAGATACACAAATTTCACAACTTGGTACAGCAAAGCAAGTTAAGATTCAAAAGGAACTTACAATTATTGTTGACGGTGCAGGCGATAAGAATGCAATCGCAGACAGAGTTGCTCAAATCAGACGTGAACTTGAGGCATCAACATCTGAATTTGATAAGGAAAAGCTACAAGAAAGACTTGCTAAACTTGCAGGTGGTGTTGCTGTAATTAAAGTCGGTGCGGCAACAGAAACAGAAATGAAAGAAATGAAACTTAGAATTGAAGACGCTCTTGCAGCTACTAAAGCGGCTGTTGAAGAAGGTATCGTTGCAGGCGGCGGAACAAGCTATATTGATGTTATTCCTACTGTTGCGGCTTTACTTGAAAAAACCGAAGGCGATGAAAAGACAGGTGTTCAAATCGTACTTAAAGCACTTGAAGAACCGGCTTGGCAAATCGCAAAGAATGCAGGTCTTGAAGGCAGTGTAATCGTGGATAAGGTTAAGGCTTGTGAAACAGGTAAGGGATTTAATGCACTTGTTGAAGAATATGTTGATATGATTTCGGCAGGTATCGTTGACCCGGTTAAGGTTACAAGAAGTGCACTTCAAAATGCAGCATCTGTTGCGTCTATGGTACTTACAACAGAAAGTCTTGTAACAGACCTTCCTGAACCGGCAGCTCCTGCCGCTCCGATGGATCCCGGTATGGGAATGTATTAATTTGAATAATATTAAACACAGATTGCAAAATGCAGTCTGTGTTTTGCATTATGTGTTGACAAAATTAATTTATAGTTATATAATAAAAATAGAAAAAAGGCAAACCTCAAGCGGTTATGCCCAAAAAGAACTATTTATTCAATAGCCGTTCCTGGGTGAGAGGGCGGCTATTGTACTTTTATGGTGAAAATTATCAATATAGCGATAATTATCAAAACTGCAAAAAGCAATTTCTTTGCCATATGTAACAATATGCTTACTTTTCATAAGCATACCCCCTTTCATAAACTCGGCATAAAGCCTGTGAATATAAAAGTGGGCATAACCGCCGGTTAAAAACCGTTAATGAAGTTTGCCTTTAACATCGGATTAATCCGACAAGAGTATTATATATCAACAAATTAAAGTATATAAAAAGACATATAAATGTAAATAGCACATAAAAAAGCAGACAAAGAATTTTTTCTTTGTCTGCTTTTAAATTAGTTCAAATATTTGTCTAAAACATTTTCTTTAATTTCAGAAACATTGGTTTCAATAACCTTTTTACGTATCGGTAAAATAGCACTTGGGGTGACGGAAAGTTCGTCAACGCCGATAGCAAGAAATGCTTCGGTAAGTTCAAGGTCTGCACCGAGTTCACCGCAAATTCCAACCCATGTACCGTTTTTATGAGCGTTTTGTACTATCATATTAATAAGTCTTAAAATTGCAACATGATGTGTGTCACAGAATTTGCCTATGTCGGGATTTTGTCTGTCAGCGGCAAGAGTATATTGAGTAAGGTCATTTGTACCGATTGAGAAGAAGTCCAGGTGCTTTGAAAGAATATCACTGATTACCGCTGCGGCAGGTGTTTCAATCATACAACCAAGTTCAACATTCTTTGAATAAGCAATGCCCTCACTGTCAAGTTCTGCTTTAACTTCATCAATTATTTCGAGTATTTTTACGATTTCCCATTCCGAAGCAATCATAGGGAACATAATAGCAAGTTTACCGAATACCGATGCACGATATAGAGCGCGAAGCTGAGTCTTGAATATATCCGGTCTTTGAAGGCAAATTCTTATTGCACGAATACCCATAGCCGGATTTTCTTCTTTCGGCATATTAAAGTAATCAACCTGCTTGTCTGCACCGATGTCAAGTGTACGAACGATTACACGTTTATTAACCATTTTTGAAAGTACATCTTTATATGCGGCAAACTGAACGTCTTCAGACGGATAATCGTTGCTTTCAAGATATAAAAATTCACTTCTGAAAAGTCCGATACCCTCGGCATCATTTTTTAAAACATTGCCGACATCAAGAACACTTCCGATATTTGCACAAAGTTCAATCTTTTGACCGTCTTTTGTTACGCTTTCACGACCTTTTAATTGTTGAAGAAGTTTGTTTTGTTTATCAATTTCTTCTTTTTTCTTAGTCATTTCGTTGATTGTAGCTTCGTCGGGATCAATATAAATCGTACCCGTAAAACCGTCAACAATGGCATTTTTGCCGTTTGCATCGGCAGACAAAACGCCCTTTGCACCAATCATTGCGGGAATATTCATCATTCTTGCAAGAATTGATGTATGAGAATTTGTAGAGCCACCCTCTGTTACAAAAGCGAGAATTTTGCTCTTGTCGAACTGAACCGTTTCGCTCGGCGCAAGGTCATCGGAAATGATTATAACAGGTTCGTCCGTAACAAGACCGTCCTTGTCCTTACCCGAAAGAATTTTTATAAGTCTTTCCGAAACGTCTTTGACGTCCGCACTTCTTTCACGCATATACGGATCGTCCATTGCACGGAACATTTGCACAAAATTGTCGCAAGTTTGTGCAACTGCGGTTTCGGCATTTATAAGCTGGTCGGTAATTATATTTTTGATTGATTCGATATAATCAAGGTCGTCAAGCATCATCTGATGAATTTGGAAAATCATTGCGTTAGCCTCGCCGACTTCGGCAAGAGCCTTATCATAAAGCAT
>OLOM01000976.1_pt1 | contig 20633 bp, 15 predicted proteins | sample 1672531 | NCBI WGS metagenome assembly OLOM01 (sample SAMEA3136696, study PRJEB25190) | human gut metagenome | reverse complement strand
AAAAATCAGAACTAATGTACAGATAAATGATTATTTAACGGATCAATTCTCTATGGTTGCCTGACCATTCATAAGCATTGGGAGAAGCCAATCACGTAAATATGCTAACTGATTGTTCTCATACAAAACTTCATTCTTTTTAGCCTGGATTTTGTTAATAATATCACCGAATTGATATTGAAGCCTAAGTGGTGGAAGCCACATGGTATACCAATTTAGACCATCTAAATTGAGGTGTAGTACATTTGTTCCGGAGGCATATTTTTTAATGAAGTTATGATAATATTCTGTTCTTAAAGTCATATACAGATAAAACTTATCAAATAAATTGCTGTCAAAGTTAAGTTTTGCCATATCCATGGAATATGTCATTTCATTTGATATTTTAGGAACTAAAATAGGCGAGCCCACTATATCGGCATTACGGGTAAGATCTGTGCACGCAATTAATAATTCATTTCCTGTAAGGCATTTATCAGTTGGCACAGAATTATTATAATACTTCAATTGACCATCGCGATAATTACGATTTATGTCTATACAAGCAAGATTTATCATAGGTGTACCAGTTCCTTCACTAATATCTTTAGATGTATATGAAATACCTCGGTCAATTGTATGATGATTTTTTAGAGTACATATGTCCCATGAAATAGGAATATTCATATCTAATTCTGAAGAGTATTTCATTTTTCCACCTGAGGATTTATATGGTTTGCCATTTTCATCTGGAAAGTCAAACTGGACAAACCAATAGTCGTAGATGGTTTTTGCCATCTCATCTAAATAATCATTTATCTTTCTATTGTTAACAATCTTACAGTCAATTTTATCCAATACATCAACTATTTTATTTTGGTTATGGATCGGTATTAGTGGCACTGTATATTGAGGAAAATCCTCAATTGAAATTCTATCTACCGTACTTCCCTTTACAGTTTGATTTTTAATAAAGCCTGTCCATTCTGGCGATTTAAAATAATAATACAACCATTTAGTATTTATTCTGTCACTTACATTTCTTATAATTGCTAGTCTGCGTCCCAAACAGCCATAAAAATCTTCAGGAATCATCGCATATCTACCTAATGTTGCTTCGTACGAAAATACTATATCGTTTTTTTGGGGGATAATACGTTTAGTCCACTTATAATAATCGTCTTCCGATAAATGTGAAAATCGTGTTTCATCTAACATACCATCTTCCGTAATTGCATCTATTCCAAGGTATACAGGTCCCTTTTCTGTTTTAGTTGGAGTTGCATGTGGTCCATCATATACCTCACAGATATCATTTATCATAATTCGCTTCATACTTCACCTTCTTCAACTGTTCCAAGATCTCTGCCTGCAATGCATTTCCTTCTGCAAATAATTCTTTCAGTTTATCCGTATAATCATCCATCTTTGCCTGAAATTCTTCCTGTGTCAATTCTACATACTCAATCTTTACTTCAAAATACTGTCCGGCACTAAAAGAACACTTCTTCTGTTCTATCTTGTCATAGTCCACAACAACAGAAAAATCCTCTTTCGCTTCAAAATTATTGAAAGTACTGATGATATCTTCTATTTCTTCATCAGAAAGTACCGTTCTCTGATTTTTCCCATCCACCTTAACCTTAGTTCCAAGTTTGGAGGCATCCATAAGTATAGCTTTGTCATATTTCTTTGTATTATCCAGAAAGACAACAGATACATTTGTACCTGTCGTTGCAAAAATATTACTTGGCATGGATACTACACCTCGTAACATTTTTTCGCCCACTATACGCTCACGTATCGTCTTCGGTATGCCGGTTCCTGCTGTCAAGAATCCTGTCGGTACAACAATTGCAGCTCTAGCACTGTTTTCCTTCATAGAAAAAATTATATGCTGTAGAAACATCTGGTAAATTGCCATACTGTCTTTTTTCTTGTTAGGCACTTTTGGCACACCCGCCCAGAATCTTTCCTTATAATTTTCTCCTGCCAATGTATCTCTGTTATCTGAAAAATCCACATTAAAAGGTGGATTGCTAACGATATAGTCAAACTTCATCAATCCATTTTTCTGTCGATTCAAGTGCTGGGGTGATAATAAGGTATCTCCATGCACTACATGGCCAAGTGAATGTACAAGATTATTCAAAATAAGATTCAAACGTAAGAATTCATTTGATTTCTGTGAAATATCCTGTGTATATATCGTACAATTATTCTCACCTATTTCATGTGCAAGTGCCAGTACAAGAGTTCCTGACCCTGCTGCTGGATCATATACAGTTACATTCTGCGTTCCTTCTGGAACCATAATTCTGGCTATAATGCTTGCTATTGAATGTGGTGTATAATACTCAGCATACTTACCAAAATCTTTGTTATAATCCTTAATCAGATACTCAAATATGGTTGCAAAAAAATCATATTTCTGTGAAAATGCATCTGCAAAGCTGAAAGTAACAAGTTTATCAATCATCGCTCTGCAAAAATCAGATCTACGATTAGACTCGGTTACATTAAGTGATAAATTCTGGTCAAATAAACGAATCTTATCTCCTGATCCGGTACTCACAGAAAACACATCAAGGTTCGTATTAGAAATATCCCATAAGGTTGCATCAAACACCTCATTGAACTTATCATCATTTTTATGGTTAAACAGATATGAAATAAAATGCTCTCTTTTCAATTTTGCAGTTGCTGGCGGTAACAACATCATGAGCATATCATAATCATCATCTGACATATCGTTTAACGCCTGCTCTACATTCTCAGAATCTTTCAATTTTTCATCAGCTTGGCGAACTTCATAAAGGAACTTGTCATTCAAAAATTTATACAGAAAAATTTCTGTGATAATTTTATACTCACTACTGGCATTGCCAAGCCCAAAGTTGGCACATACGGTTTTTAAGTCATCAATCATCTGTTTTGTATTTGCTATTATTATTTCTGTTGTCATCAGGATACCCAATCTCTTTCTGATATATATTCTTTTGACAGACAGTTATCTATAAATAGTAGCTGCTGTCGTTCAACTTTTACATTTTCTCCTATACAGGCCTTTAAGATTATCGGCTGTAAAGATTTTATAAAATACTCCTCATTATCAAGGATATTTTCATTATGAGCAATCTGGTCATCCGTCTTAGATTTAACCATCATTAAAATCCTGTGTACTGTAATTGCATCTGCTATTGGTGGCGGACTTGCCATAATTCTTTTATGCGTTCTCATATATTTAACATCACCGGAATACTTTGCTGCAAGCATACGGTCTGTAAGATTACGTTTCTCTGCTTTCTTCTTCAATGAATCTAACTCACCCATCATCTGCCTCATTTCATCTGCTGTGAGCTCTTCAATATTTTTCTTCTTAAATACTCTCTTCAATTCATCAAGAAGTGATATGTACTCTGGATCTTTTGGGTCAAGGCATCTGTCTACAATCTCTCTTCTTGTTTTTTCCAACGTATCTCTAAACGCATCAGCTATCAGAAGTTCTTCTTCTTTAATCTTACGAAACTGGAAATCAATCTGGTCAAGTGCCATATTAAGCACCTGTGTCATATCTTCCGAAGAATCAATACTGTTCTTAAGGTTTACAATACTGATTCTGTTGTTGACCTCATTCAAGCATTTAATCGCATTCTCAACATTAAAATGTTCGTACAAATCTTCATAGCCATATAACCGTATCAAATTATACATTGCTTTGTAATTCTCTAATGCCTGCCGCAGATCAAGCAACTGCTTCTTATCATCAATCGTATTAATCTGATTAATAAAGCTAACCACATTACTTGTATCATACAGAAACAATTGATTTTTGACTTCATTTAAATCCTTTTCAATATCTTCTTTGCTTTTAAAGATATTGCTGTAATTCTGAACTTCATCTCCTAATTCTGACTGAAGTTCATCAAAGTAAGCTTTATTCGTCTTATCAAATTCATCCTTGATATTTGCAAAATCAACAACATATCCATAATGATACCCTTTGTAAGGTCGGTTTACCCTTGTCAAAGTCTGTAATAAATTATGTGCCTTAATCATTCTGGCAAGATACTGTTTCTTTAACCTAGGGGCATCAAACCCTGTCAGAAGCATATTATAAACAACAAGAATATCAATATTTCCCTTTTTAAATTCTTCCTGCTCATCTTTTCTATCCTGTTTGCTTCCCTCATCATGGAGTATTAGTGCATGTGTATAAGCTGTGAAACGTTTCAACTGCTTATCAACTTCTCTTGCCTGTTCAGAAGAATCACATACAATCATTGCACCGATAGAAGAATCCAGTGCATTCCTGCCTTCTCCAAAATCATGTACAATATAGTCAACCATCTTCTCAACAAATTTAGGATGAGCATACAGTTCTTTCTTTGCTATACTTCCCTGTCTTACAATCTGATTCAGAGTATCGTTCATCTGATTCTTATATGTAGTTTCTATCTCTTCCCGAATAAGTTTCAATGTGTATCCATCTGCAATAGACTGATTATAATAATATTTATGAATATAATTGCCGAATACATCCTTTGTGTTATAGCCTTCTCCAATCAGTGGTGTGCCTGTCAGAGCTATCATAACTGCATTTCTATCTGATGACATAAGATTAGCAAGAAATGAACCTGTTGGATTATAACTACGGTGTGCCTCATCCAGAAAATAAATTCTCTGTACATTTACATTATAATCAGCAGGCTTTGTAACTGATTCTTTCGAGAACTTCTGTATATTAAGCACAGTCATCGTAGTTTTACCACTTGTATTTGACTCGCCTGGTTTGACTATATCATCCACAAACTGTTTCTTGTCCTTTATCATCTTGACGTTAAGACCTCTGGCTTCAAATTCGCTTTTTGCCTGATCTGCAAGATCTAACCTATCTACTATAAAATAAAATTTTGCAATTTTGCCTTCTTCTTTGCTGAAATAATCAGTCAGATATTTTACATTAGAATATGCCAATGCTGTTTTTCCGCTGCCCTGTGTATGCCAGATAACGCCTTTTCTTATGCCTTCACGCAGCTTGTCACGTATAGCCATTGTTGCAAACATCTGGGGATAACGCATAATATGTTTCTCTATCTGCGTAATTCCGTCTTTATTCGTAGTCATCTTATAGCAGATTCCATATTTCAGCAAAAATAATATTCTATCTTTTGTGTATAAGGACGTAATAATACGATTTGTCGGCGAATCTTCGTTTATAGAAGATATGTACTCTGGTGTTCCTTTAATTACAATAAGATTTGTATCTGACAAAATGAAAGCTTCATCTTCCGTATCTATAGCTTTCATTTTCGCTTTTAGCTCTTCTTCCCTCTGCTCCCGGAATTTGCTAAAAAACATTCTTGTATAGCTGCTTGACGCATAGAATGCTCCCTGTATCGGTTCAATATCAGAGTCATCATACTCATTATTATTAGAAAACACTGTAAATTGTGTAATCCCCACAAATTTACGATAGATTTTGTTTCCAAAACGTCTTTCCATACGGTTACGTTCCGTAAGAATACCTTCTCTATTATTCTGACGTTTTACCTCTATAAACGATAGCGGCATTCCATTTATTAATACAGTAATGTCTGGTCTGAACTTATCATCACCATTCTCGTAAGTAAGTTCCGTTACTACTGTGTAATCATTCTGTAACCCACTCTCGTCATCAAAATCAATTAACTTTATATCATTTATTCCTGACTGTAGAATATAAAAAAATGATTTTCCTAAATCATCATTATCCAGTTTTATCTTAATTTCATCAATAATCTTCTTAGCATCATCAAGAGTGAATTCAGCCTGATTGATTCTATTTATGGAAGACAAAAACTGACTATAAAAAATATTCGTATCTCCATCATAGTCTACATTTCGTTCTTTATCTTTTATTGACATATAAGTATATCCAAGCCTTGTAAAATGTACAAGTGCCGGTATCTTTACTCTGGAATCTTCTGGCCTTCCCATAAGTACATATCACCTCCAATGCATCATTATTTCTTGCGTGGATCAGTTGGCTTTACCGCATCCTTTGGCAAAAGCCATGTCTTTCCTTTTTTTTCTGCTCCAGGTACTCTTCCCTGACTGCATAAAAATGATATTCTTCTTTGGGAAATTCCCCATATTTTTGACATTTCAACCGTCGTTATGTAATCCATGTTTTCCCTCCAAGCGATACCGAAAAGTCTAATTCAAGTATATTCTTTTATCGGAATACTTTCAACACGAATCTTCGAAAATACAGCAATAAAGCCAAGGAGAAGCTAATTTTAGATGTGCTTCCCCTTGACCAAACATTACACTGTTCTTACACCCCGATCAGCTCCTCTCTCCGGCTTATCTTTTCCCTGTTTTTCCTGAATTTTCCTCTTATTGATTTCCAATCGCTCATGAATGAAAGTTTTCTTCGCCGTTGCAGTTACTTTCGTTGCTTCTGACTGCATAATTGAATTCTCTTTTCCTGCTGTCTTCGTATTATCCGCTTTCATCTCTGTAGTTGTTCTGGCTACTCCAACAATACCGTCCTGTTTTTCTGCAACCTGCTGTTCTCGTCGCTCCTGCACTCCTTTTTCTTCCAGACTGCAAAAGCTCTGCAAATATGGCAACACATGGTCCTGCATATCGGTCAGGTCTTCCATATACTTTTGGAATTCTTCATTTCCCTTGTTTTTCAGATATCCAACCAGCTTTCGTCCGTAAGTTTCATTTCATTTTGGAGTTTCAGCAGACTTAAAATACCGCCATTTCCCGTACCAATATCAATTTCCCTTTGAAATGATGCAACATTTTATCACCTTTTTCCGCATAATAAACCGTAACATACATCTTTGCGATTGTCGCTGGTTCATCGGTCTTTGAATTACGTTCTGCATACCACGCCTTATCCTGTTCAGCTACACAGGAGTCCAGATCTGCTAATTTCTGACAGCGTGGATTCACCAGTTCCTCTTTTTCACAGTAATTCACATATGCCATAGGCTCTATATTTGAGGATAAATCTGGTTCATAGGACTTTAACCGTTCTATCAGTAGCCCGGCACATACAGACTGCTCACACTCTTCCTCCACGATATCCTTCAAATAAGTGCTATAAGAACCTATATTTCCACTTTGCAGATCCAACATAACTTCCTGTATGGTGTCCTGCCCTGGCTCTACATGTTCCCGATAGTCATACGGATTGAAGTCTTCCGCAATCTCATCTAATGCTGCGGTCAGTTCTTCTGTTGTCATTTTTTCCGGATACATTGCCTCACGCTCATCCTGAATCGGGTTGTATTTATAATCGGGCAATGCTTCATGAATCTTCTCCAAACATGCACGCACTACCGACTGATTCCTTAAAAACCGCACATCATTTAGTGCATCGCCGTGTATGGTAGCCCCTCTCGCAATTCCAAGTTCGGAACCATCGAACAGGCTGTCTCCCGGATCTCGGTAAATAATTCCCATGACACAGCTTTTATACGAGCTTTCTGTACCTTCCCGGTATTTTTCATAAATTGTAGCAATTTGAGATACATCTGTACTTTTCTCATATGCTCCCATCCCATGAGATTCATCATACTCTGCAGCATAATATTCCAGATAAGGTTCTTTCTTTGGCGGCATATTATTGAGTACATTATCAAGCATGTTATAATTGGCTTCTTCCAACTCTTCTACCTTTGCAAGCGGCTTATACTCTCCCTGGTTGTTCTGGATAAGCCATTAGGCGTTGCCTCTAGTATATTCAAGAATAGTTTTTCCCAAAGGATACCCTGTCGAAGCATCGAAACAGCCCCTAAACTACTGAATTTTTCCCTGCGTCAACAGCTTATGTATCTGTTTTTGCTTTACCTCTGGAAGGTATAAAGCTCAACTTGGATTCCATGGCTGTAATTCCTCAGCAGTAGTTGAGCAATCAGGTGAAGCAGCTTCTAACCGTGCAAACATATCATCTGTAACCATCTCATGCCGCACCTGTAAACTGTAGTGGCTGTCCATCATATCAACCGCATTAAACAAACTGGAAAGCAGATAATTTCTTATGTTGGTAATTTTCGGCGCACTTTTGCGGAGGTTTTCCAACACATACTCAACATGGTCACGTGTCACTTTTGCTAACCGCTCCCTGACTATGTGAGAAGGACAACGTGTTCTGTTTATTATATAGCCACCTTCTGATGGACAAAATTCTACCTGTGTAATAATTTCCACCATAGCATTCACATGTGCCTGTTCATCAAAAGCACACTCCTGCATCAGATAGTCATACTCAAGTTTTTTCCTGACTACATTTTTGTGAGTGTTATAATCCTCCGTTCCTTCCGTCATTCCTTGATTTGTGTCTTGATTGATAAGATTGGTCTTATTCAACTCAGTCTTATTTATATTAGTATTAATTGTGGCGATTTTTCCGCTTTCACTAAAACGGTTTTTCTGTTCTCTGAGAACTGCATTTTCTGTTTCAAGTGTTTCATAAAAACAACTTTTCTGTCTACAAGAAGACGATTTTTCCGCCTCGTTGTAAGACTTTATGTCATCTTCCTCTACTACTTCTTCTTTAACCTCTACTACAAAGATCTTATCCGGACGCCCCAATCCCTGCTTTTTTCGTCTAATTAATCCAGTTCTGCCAAAATGTTCAAGCTCTGACAGAATCTTTCTAGCCTTGTCTTTTTTGCAGCCTAATTTCTCACATACTTCTGCTACTGGATAAATAATGAAAATACAGCCTCTTTCGTCTGTCCAACCATTTTTGGCAGATAAACCTATGCGATCACACATAAATGCATATAATACTTTTGCTTCTAATGACAATTCTTTTAATTCTTCGTTTTCAAAAAGTATTTTCTGCAGTCTAAAAAAACTACCCTTTTGCGTTGTCATTGTGTTAATGTTATAAAGTTCATCAAATCTTTCTACATTATTCATTTAAGCACCTCATTTCAATCACTTTACAATTAATATGTAATTTGAGAAATGAGGAAAAAAAAATTGCACCGCCGAAAGATCAAAAAAGGCCATATTCTGCCTAAATCCAGCAAAATATGGCCTTTTTTTATAAATTTTTTATATTTTAATGTCCTTTTCCGTTTGTCTGGTCACCCACCACTGTACCAAATTCCACAAGTTTCGTCTCAGCTCTCGCTTCTTTCTGAATGTCTTTTTGAAGTTCTGTATCGTATACGGCCAGCTCATGAACCGCCTTTTTTATGGCAGTATCTGCCATTTCAACATAATCCAACAAAATGGTACTGCACTTAAAGATTTCTTGACTTTCAAAATCATATTCAAGTGCATTTTTTGCATGTTTTGTTTTTTCACTTGCAATACTCATAATCCTTGTAGCAAGAAAATTTATCTTGTCCAGCTGGATTGTCGTCTGATCCAATTCAGTAATCAAAAGTTCAAGTTCCATTGTATAATCCTCCTGTTTATGCATGACTGCCGGAACGTTTTTACTGCTTCCGGCGGTAATTAAAAGTTGCCAGGAGTACCTGCTGATGCTATAATCAGGTTTAGCTGCAGGGTACTCCTGTGGCAGACCCCTAAACCAGTTCACGTCTTACCAGGGCAGTTGGACTGGTTTTCTAATTATTCGGCAGATACATCTCTAACACATGCCTTATTGCTTCAGCTTTTGTCATATTCTCAGCTTCTGCGTATCTGATCAACCGATTATAAAGCTTATCATCTACTCTCACTTTAAGGTCATGATTCTTCCTCGCATCTGTCGGTCTGCCAGTGCGTGGACTCACTTCGATTTCACCTCCTTACTTTTGAGTTCCATAAGCACATTATACATTTTTGAGTTCCAAAAATCAAGTTTCAGTTACATTTTTTCTGTTATACCTACGTCTTCATCATCTTCACCTCTATCAGATTTACATCTACCCTTTCGTTTTTATACCATTAATATGTATGATATTTTTCTTTCCGGTTCATTTTTATAAGAAAACTTTTTTAACTCTTTTTTCCTGTTTTTTATAAAAACAGGCCTCGTCTATTTACATCTATTTCAGATCAAATTCTTTTTTCTTAGAATCTTTTTCAAATTACATATTAAAAGATAAAAAGGTGGCTTCATATGCAGACTGAAACACAAAAAACAACACTGGAAAATCTTTTTATCGATGGTACAATTGATAATGAAACGATAGCAGATATCGAAAAAATGTTAACACGCAAAAAAGTAGAACAACTCCACAAATACAAAATTATGTATAATCCCAAAAGGGATGCCTGGTATACCGCTAATCCGCATGATTACAACAAACGTATTCAGAGAAAGACTCGTGGAGAATTACTGGACGCTTTGAAACCATACTATATGAGTTCCTCACCACTTTGTCTTCAGGATATTTTTGAAGAATGGCTGGAATACAAAAAAACTATCACTGAAAGTCCAAATACCATCCATACTCATATAAAACACTGGAAGAGATTTTTTGATGGAACGGATTTTTTTCAGATTCCGTTGAAAGAAATTACCGTTTCTGAAATTAACTCCTGGGCTAATCAACTGATTAAGAAATATAATTTATCCAACCATTCCTGGCAGACGATCAAAACAATCCCAAAGCAGATGTTCGAGTATGCCAAAGAGCAGGGATATATCCTCAGCAATCCATTCTCAGAACTCAAGGTCACTGTAAAATTTCGTCAGGTTACCAAAGCCAGCAGTGAAACTCAAGTTTTTAACACAGATGAATATCATAGAATCGTCGAAGATCTCTGGGATTCTTACGATAAGAAACATGAGCCTCGATTCTTATCTGTCATCTGTAATTTCCTGATGGGTTTACGTGCAGGTGAATTATGCGCTCTCAGATGGAGGGATCTGGATATGGAAAAATGGGTTATAACCATTCATCAAGAAATGGTACATATGGATGCCTCTCAGTTAAATGATCCCTATTATGATGCGTACAAAGTATCTGGACAAATTGTTATCCTTCCTGGTCAGGAAGGTAAAAAAGGGTTGTATGTATTACTGGATCATACAAAGACACATACCGAGCGCACTATTGCTATCATTCCGAAGGGCCAGAAAATTTTTCAGCTCTTAAAAGAAAATGCACCGGATGCCAAACCTGATGACTTTATTTTCGGATACGGCAGTAAATACTTAAATCTTCGTGCACTCAACAGTGTATTGGAGTATGCCTGTGCACATATTGAGACAGATGTTAAGCGCAGCCATAAATTACGCAAAACCTATGCAAGCCGTCTTAATGCAGCTGGTCTTCCACTTGATCAGATTCGTGCAAACTTGGGACATGCAAGCCTTACGACCACGCTGGGATACATATATAATCCACTTACACCAGAAGAAAGCCTGAAGCTTATGGAAAAAGCATTTGATGATTAAACATCCCCGAAATAGATAAGTCACAGCAAGTCACAGGTTTTTACACAAACCTGAAAACGAAAAAAAAGCCGGAAACCATTGATTTTTCAAGGTTTCCAGCTTCTTATATTAGCGTGCGTTAGAGGATTCGAACCCCCGACCTTTTGGTCCGTAGCCAAACGCTCTATCCAGCTGAGCTAAACGCACATCTTTGTTGCTTTTCCTTTGTGATATTTCGTATCACCGCTGCAACAATATGTATGATACTCTAAGACCTATAAAATGTCAAGGGTTTTTTGAAACTTTTTTTGATTTTTTTTAAAAATATTTTTTATTGCTATTTTTGATGCAAAAGCAACAGTTTTTTAATTCCGTCTAAGTGCCTCGATCGGGCTCAGTTTCGCTGCCTTTTTCGCCGGATAGATTCCGAAGAACACACCTACTGCACAGGAGAACAGCGTAGCCGCCAGGATGGTTCCCGCACTGATCCCAGGTGTGATGGTCATTCCCATACTGCTGCTGATCACCGCACAGATCACATAGCCGCCTGCAATCCCCAGCACAATACCGATCAGCCCGCCTATGATCGTCAGGATCGCCGCCTCCGCAAGAAACTGTAACATAATAGACGAGGTTTTCGCTCCAAGGGATTTCCGGATACCGATCTCCCTGGTACGCTCTGTGACGGATACCAGCATGATGTTCATAACACCGATACCACCTACCAGAAGGGAAATGCCCGCAACAAAAGAGATAAACGCAGTCACCATACCAAGCATCTGATTCATGGATTTCATAACATCCTGGAAGCTCTGTACCTGGAAATATTCATCTCCGGCACACTGGTGACGTCTCTCAAGAAGATTTATGATCTTGTCTGCGACCGCCTGGGAATCCAGACTCTTATCCGCCTGAACTATGATCTGATAAAATTCTCCGCTGCTTCCGGTAAAGTCGTCCATGGCCGTATAAGGCACATTTATGGTCACCGGCATTCCATCGTAAGTATAGCTGACAAAGGTTCCGTTCTCTTTCTGTGTGGTGACTCCGCAGATGCGGAATGTCTTGGTCAGATCATAGCAGGTAATGTCCAGTGTCATTCCCACTACATCATCCGTTCCGAAAAGCCTCTTCGCATCGGCATCGGAGATCACGCAGACGTTTTTTCCCTCTTCGACCTCCTTCTGCCCGAAATAGCTTCCGTACTTCACAGAAGCATTATCCACCAGCTTGGCATCCTGGGCCTCCCCGGTCACTGTAAGATTAAAATCACCCTTTCCGGTTACGGTCTCGCCTGTATAGGAATCTGAAACATTAACACCTTCCACGCCATCCAGCTCCCGGACTGCATCAATATCTTCCGGCTCGATCCAGACCTGGTCTGCTATGGCATCATCACTGCAGTAAACAGCGATCTGGCCGCCGCCGATATCATTGATCTCACTGTTCATCTGATTCTTCGTACCCTCACCGATGGACACAATGGCGATCACTGATGCAATACCGATAATGATCCCTAACATGGTGAGAAAGGATCTTCCCTTATTGGCCATGATATTATGGATCGCCATTTTGATATATTCATAAATATTACTCATCGGCAGTCTCCCCTGTCTCTGCTGCACTGTCACTGTCTGCCGCTGCTGCCTCTGCCTTCATTCCCTCTTCCAGGGAGCCCAGATCCTCGATGACCTCATCTCCGGCTTTAATGCCATCTGTGATCTCAACAGAGTCCTCGGAACTGATTCCTGTTGTGATATCCTGCTTCGTGATCACACCATCCTTCAGCACATAACAGAAGGAACCATCCTTGCCGATATTTACCACGCCTGCCGGAAGCGTTACCACATCCTCTGCCTTTTCTGCATAGATCTTTACCTTCGCATCTACTCCCAGAAAAATATCCTTGTCCGGCTTGTCGATGCTCACTGTGGCAGAGATCAGTGTGGAGCCCTTTTCGTTAGTTGTCGCAATGTGACTGATCTTAGTCACCTTGCCGGTATATTTCCTGTCACCGATGGTAATGTCCGCATTCTGGCCTTCCTTTACCTTATCGTAGTCATACTTGGACACATTGATATCAACGCTGACCTTATCTGTATTCTGCAGGGTAAAAAGCTCCATTCCCTGTGTTGCCGCTGCGCCCTGCTGGACTGCTGATTTGGAAATGACGCCGTTAAAATCCGCCGAAATGCCTTTCTTTCCTTCTTCTACCAGTTCTTTCGCAGATTTTGCATCCAGCTCAGTAAGATTGTTGCTGACACGCATTTTTTCTTTCTCTTCTTCTGTAAGGCTGGCAGAATCCGCCTCTGCAATGGATTTCTGGGAAGCAAGGTCCGACTGCAGATCCGCCAGATCAGAGGTTGCCTGTTCGATCGCATTCTCAATGGCAGAAGTATCCACTGTACTTCCTGCAGAAGAAGCATCCGCAGATGCATGATCTGTCAGCCCCGATGTTTCCTCTGAAGCTCCATCGGTAACAAAATCACCGGCCGCACTACTGCTGTAATCGGAATACTCCGGCATTTTTGGCTGGCTGGCCTTCTTATCCTCATAAGCTTCCTTTGCTTCCTGGCAGGTGATCTCTGCCTGACTTCTTGCTGCTTCCGCTTCATCCAGCGCCTGGGCATTCTCATCGCTCTGCTCTGCCTGCCACTGTGCAAAAGCCATCTGATACCTGGTATCTGCCTGATTATAAGCATTCTGTGCCGTTACATAATCGGAATTCAGCTGTCCCAGCTCCTGCTGGTACTGCGGAAGTGTCTCATTCTGATATGTAGTCAGCGCTTCTGAATACGCTCTCTGAGTCTCTGCATCCCTGGCAGCCTGGGCCTCTGCCTTTGCCTGGGTCTCCGCCTGGGCCTGTGCCTGCGCATCTGCCGCAGCCTGAGCCTGTACAGACGCCAGCTGTGATCTCAGGGAAGCCAGATAATTCTGCTGCTCCCTTACCTGCTGTTCCAGACTGGAAACCTTTGCTTTTGCGCTGTCCTGCTTCTGCCGGGCCTCATTGGATTTATTGATGGAATTTTTGTAATCATACTGTCCGGACTGTACATTCAGCTCTGCTTTCTGATTATCCCTCTCCAGATCCTTCACTTCAAACTCTATCAGCTTCGTTCCCTTTGAAACCGTATCGCCTTCTGCGAAGGATACGCTTTTGATCTGTGCGTTCACAGGAGAATAAAAGGTCTTCTGCTCATCACTGACAACGGTTCCGGTTGCATCTACGATCTCCTCCACATCTCCTGTCTCCGCTTTGGTAACAGCAACCTGCGGAATCTGTGATCCCCCGCGGCCTGCACCTGATGCCGCATAAATACCGCCTGTCACAACAGCCACTGCTGCCACACCGATCACAATCTTTTTCCCTTTTTTCATTCTTAAGCCTCCTCGACAAATTCCTCATTGATCGTATCTGATTCAATTTTTCCATCCATGATCCGGACCACACGTCTGGCCTGAGCCGCGATCCCATTATCATGAGTGATCAGGATCAAGGTTTCTCCTGATCTGTGCATTCCCTTCAGGATTTCCATAATTTCCCTGCTGGATGCAGAGTCCAGATTTCCCGTTGGTTCATCTGCCAGGATCACCGGCGGCCTGGCTGCGATAGCTCTGGCAATAGCCACACGCTGCTGCTGTCCCCCTGACATTTCGTTTGGCTTATGATCCATACGTTTCTCAAGTCCGACTTTTTTAAGAGATTCCACAGCAAGCTTTCTTCTTGTTTTCCGGTCGATCCCACGATAGATCAGAGGAAGCTCCACGTTTTCCAGCGCCGTAAGATTTGCGATCAGATTAAAGCCCTGAAAGATAAAACCAATCTCCTTATTTCGTACCACCGAGAGATCATTATCCTTCATTGTGGATACATCTGTTCCATTCAGATAATATTTCCCGGAGGTGGGGACATCCAGACAGCCCAGCATGTTCATAAAGGTGGATTTTCCGGAACCGGACTGTCCGATAATAGCCACAAATTCACCCTTATGGATCTCCAGATTCACATGATCCAGCGCCCGCACCTCATTTTCTCCGGGATTGTAAACCTTGCACAGATCTACTACCCGTACCAATGCATCTTCCATAATAAAATTACTCCTTGTAAAGTAAATCAGTCCCAGGCAAGCCCCTCCTCTGCTTATTGCTTTTCGCCATTGAAACAGAGAGCTTCCCTGATCAGGTTAAAAATACAGAGCGAAGTCTGCAGGGGATACTGCTGTTTCTCGTCGGAACGCTCCAAGCCAAAACAGCAGCAGGCAGACTGCTCTGTCATTTCCGGGAAAACCCCGCTCATTGATCTGTAACGAAAAGATTACCTGAATGTCTTCAAAACTGACACACATTTATACATCTGTTTATGCATCAAGTAAAAACGCCTTATATGCCTTGTATGCCTCATATACATCCGCCTTGCTGGTAACCTCCCACGGAGCATGCATACTCAGCACTGCCACGCCACTGTCGATAACCTCCATTCCGTAAAGTGCCGCAATATAAGCGATGGTTCCGCCTCCGCCAAAATCAACCTTTCCAAGCTCTGCTGTCTGGAAAGCAACATTGTGATCATCAAAAATCCTGCGAACTCTTGCAACGTACTCTGCATTGGCATCGTTGGAACCGGATTTTCCTCTTGCTCCGGTGAACTTGTTAAGAACGATACCGCGTCCAAGATATGCTGCATTCTTTTTCTCAAAAGCCTCACCATAGGCCGGATCATAGCCGGCACTTACATCGGAAGAAAGCATGCTGGAATTACGGAGAGCTCTTCTTAATGCAAGCTCGGAATAGCAGCCCATTCCGTCCAGAAGCTCTGCCACACTGTTCTCAAAAAATCTGGACTGCATGCCTGTGGCACCAACGCTTCCGATCTCTTCCTTATCTACAAGGAGACAGCAGCCGGTACGCTTCGGTGTCTCCTCCATCTCCAGCATTGCCGCAAGGGATGTGTAAGCGCATACACGGTCATCCTGTCCATATGCTGCGATCATGCTGCGGTCAAGTCCACAGTCTCTTGCCTTTCCTGCCGGAACGATCTCCAGCTCTGCTGAAAGAAAGTCCTCTTCCTCAATACCATACTTCTCATTTAAAATCTTCAGCACATTCTGTTTTACCGCATCCTTTTTGGAATCATCCGGAAGCTCTGCAAGAGGTCTGCTGCCGATCAGGATATCCAGCATCTCACCCTCAATAACCTCTGCTGCCTTTTTCTGGAGCTGTTTTCCGGAAAGATGGATCAGAAGATCTGTGATGTAAAGTACCGGATCTTCCGCATCCTCACCAATGCTGATCTCCACAATGCTTCCGTCCTTCTTTGCAACAACACCATGCATGGCAAGAGGCAGTGTCACCCACTGGTATTTCTTTACACCACCATAATAATGGGTATCCAGATAAGCCAGATCCGTATCCTCGTACAGAGGATTCTGCTTGACATCCAGTCGCGGAGAATCGATATGTGCACAGAGAATGCTCATACCTCCGGAAAGCTCTTCCGTTCCTACATGAAACAGAGCAACGATCTTCTTCATCCCTACCGCATAAACCTTGTCACCGGCCTTGATCTTCTCGCCTTTTTCAAGCTTCGACTCAAGAGATTCATATCCGGCAGCCTCTGCTTCCTTCACGATTTCTGCAACACATTCCCGTTCCGTTTTTCCTTTATCCAAAAATTCTCTGTAAGCCTTCGCAAGCTTCTCCATTTCTGTCTCTTCTGCTTCCTTATAAGAAAGCCACGCATTTCTTCTTTCCATTTTAGTGGTCCACCTTTCTTTATAGCTTCCGGCAGCTGCCGTTTCTCATCATATTATCTGCAATCTGTCTACTATTATAGGTCAAACATTTACGAATTTCCACCGCAATTCCCATTCTTTACAAAATCTTTATGATTCGTTATAGTAGTTCTTAAGAATTGGCCCTGTATCCAAAATTTTCAGGTATCTCACACACGGAAAGCTTTCTGTTTCACCGTAGACTTTACCTGTATGCTCCAACAGGGCAAAGGAGGAAACAACATGCAATCATCTGCTCAGCTAAAAGAGCTTCTTCACAGCATCAACCGCAAAAGCTATCCTGCATACAAGTCTCTGCGGGGTGCATACCAGTTTGACCGTTATATTTTGTCCATTGACCACGTGCAGGGGGATCCTTTTGCCTCTCCCTCTCACATCAGTGTGAAGCTTTCCCACCGAGACACCGGATTTCCGGCAGAATATTATAAGGATTCCCTGACCCGCATCACACTGGGAGACTTTCTGAACCGCCAGTTTGAACAGCAGGTAAACCGTTATACCTTCCGTGCAAAAGGCTCCGGAAAAAGCGGCCTGATCTCAGTAAGCCACTGTGGTCAGGAGGTTCTTGCACGTACCGCCTGTGAAATAACGGAAAAAGGCATCACTGCCCGTTTTTTCATCGGTTTCCCGGCCAATGGCAGAACCATCAACTCTCCCGAACTGGAAAAAATCCTCTTCGATTTTCTTCCGGTCTGTGTTCACAAGGCATTTTTTTACCGGAATCTTGACCCGGAAGCGCTGAGAAAAGCCATCTGCCTTGCCGAAGATCAGGCATTTATCCGTCAGGAGCTGAAAAAACGTTCTCTGGCTGCCTTTGTCAGTGACGGCGCTATCCTCCCCAGGGAAAGCGGCATTTCTTCACGCCCGATGAAAAACTCTGTTCCTTTTGTTTCTCCGGAAAGCCTGAGGGTTTCCATGGATCTGCCCCACAGAGGAACCATCACAGGCATGGGCATTCCCTGCGGCATCACTTTGATCGTAGGTGGCGGCTACCATGGCAAATCCACCTTACTTAACGCACTGGAGCTGGGAATTTACGATCACATTTCCGGCGATGGCCGGGAGTATGTCATTACCGATCCTTCTGCCCAGAAGCTTCGCTCTGAGGACGGCCGTTTTATCAAAGATGTGGACATTTCTCTTTTTATCAACGATCTTCCAAATAAAAAAGACACCCTCTGCTTTTCTACAGAGGATGCCAGCGGCAGCACTTCACAGGCTGCCGGTATCGTGGAAAGTATGGAGACCGGAAGTAAAGTCTTTCTCCTTGACGAGGATACCTCTGCCACCAACTTTATGGTCCGTGATTCCTTCATGCAGCGGGTGATCTGCCGGGAAAAGGAGCCCATCACTCCATTTCTGGAACGTGCGCGGGATCTCTATGAAAAGGCAGGGATCTCCACTATCCTGGTTGCCGGAAGCTCCGGAGCTTTTTTCCATATTGCGGATACTGTGATCCAGATGGATAATTATCATCCGGTGGACATCACAGCAGTCACCAAAAAGCTCTGTCAGGAATATCCTCTCTCAGACATTGAGACCCCTGCATTCCGCCTTCCGGAAAGCCATCGCATCATGACCAGGGCCAAAGTGGCTCCATCCCGCCACAGCCGTCCCGGACAGCCGGAAAGACTGAAAACCAAGGTTCACGGCAAAGATGGCTTTTCTCTTGGAAAAACCGAAGTGGATCTCCGCTATGTGGAGCAGCTGATCGACTCCGAGCAAACTGCATCCCTAGCGTTGCTTCTGAAATATGCCTGCGAACATCTCATTGACGGAAAACGTACTCTGCCGGAGATCATCACTTATCTGGATACTCAGCTGAAAAGACAGGGATTGTCCTTCTTCTCGGAAGGCTCTTATATTCCATGCGGTTATGCCATGCCCAGGATCCAGGAAATATATTCCTGCTTTAACCGCTATCGCAGGCCGTAGCTGTGCCTGAAGCTGTATATCCAATAAATCTCAGACAACAAAAAAACGCTGCCGATAAACATTGGAAATCTTTATCTCCTCTGTCATTCGGCAGTTTTTTTCTGCAATGCAAAACCACCGTCCTGTCGGCTCTGTCTTGCCAATGGAACGGTGGTTTATCTTCATACATATTTTAGGGAAAGGAAAGAGTTTTTCTTAAGAGCTTCTGTTCTCTTAAGATGTTTATATCATACAGGATAAATGTGAGAGAAATTTGTACAATTTCTAATAAATTTATAAAATTTATTAAGAAACTACAAAAAACCTTGATTTTAAGTCATTCTTACGAAAGCAATCAGCGTTTTACCCCAATTATTACCCCAATCCGCTCATTTTATTCTAAAAAAGGAGCAGCAGTCATAAAACTGCCACCCCGATAAATCCATTCTCTATCTGCTGCATTTCCTGTTGCTTTGTATTCGGAAGAACATGAGCATATAAGTCCGCAGTCATGGCCAGGCTGCTATGTCCTAAGATTTTCTGTAGCGTCTGCATGTTTCCGCCCTCTTCTATGTACCGTGTTGCGAAGGTATCTCTGAAAGCATGGTGCGTAAACCTCTCGATTTCTATATCCTGCTGCCGGAGCCGCTTTAAAACGTTATCTATAGCAGATGATACCGTGGATGATGCTATTGCCTTAGCTCCATTACTCCCGATAAAGATATTACTATCCATCTTTCTCGCATGGATTTCCCCGTAAACCATGGACATTTTGGTTTTCTGCATCTGCAAGATTTTTTTTATTGTGTCATTCATAGGAATATCGCGATTACTGGTATCTGATTTTGGCAAAGTCTCCTCAATACCGCCGCCCTCTTTCCAGCTCACGGTCTTGTTTACCCGGATCACATTGTTGATATAATCTATATCCTGCCACTTTAAAGCCGTGATCTCATTAAGTCTCATTCCCGTACACAAGGAAAAACAGAAAAACTCATATAACCATTCCGTCTTGGCTTCTTGCATAAACGCCTGCTGCTCTTCTCTGGTTAATGCTCTGTGAATAGTCTCACTCGCTTTCGGCCGGTCATCCTTCCTTAATGGTTTCACACTGGCAGCAGGATTCTTCATAAGGATTTCATCATCAACAGCCGCGTTCAACACCGTTTTCAGCAGCACTATAACGCCATTAGTCATGGATGCACTCAGCTTCTTTGATAAATCCTGCTGCAATTTCACCACTGCACGCTTTTCTATTTTCTGAACCTTAATTTTTCCCAGTACTGGTCTGATATGGTTATTGTACTTCGACCGGTTTATTTTAATGCTGCTGTCCTTGATTGTTCCTCTCCGGGACTTCTCCCATTCATCAAAATATGCGTCCAGTGTTATATTTTTGTTGGAATTATACAGACCTGCCTTAATTTCCTCACGGATCCTGAGCTCATTCTCCGCACATTCCTTTGTGCTACGACCATAGGCACTGTATCTCTTGCCCTCCACGGTAAAACGCTTTTCGAATAAACCATTTTCTTTTTTTCGCATTCCTGATGGTATTCTTGCCATTATATCACCTGTCTTTCTATTGGCAATAGGGCAGC
>OLOM01000971.1_pt1 | contig 20657 bp, 19 predicted proteins | sample 1672531 | NCBI WGS metagenome assembly OLOM01 (sample SAMEA3136696, study PRJEB25190) | human gut metagenome | reverse complement strand
ACGGCGAGCCACAATCCTCCGGAATACAACGGCTACAAGGTTTACTGGGAGGACGGTGCACAGGTAACTGCCCCCAAGGATCATGAGATCATCGACGAGGTAGAGCATGTAACCGATTTCCATACGGTAAAAACCATGTCCAAGGACGATGCCATCAAAGCCGGTCTGTATCAGTACATCGGCGAAGAAATCGACGTTGCCTACATGGAAGAGTTAAAGAAACAGATCATTCATCCCGAAATCATCAAAGAAGTAGCGGATGAACTGAAAATCGTGTACACACCGTTCCATGGTACCGGCAACAAGCCCGTCAGAAGAATTCTGGCTGAGCTGGGCTTCAAGCACGTTTATGTTGTTCCCGAACAGGAACGTCCCGATCCAGCATTTACGACGCTGGATTACCCGAACCCTGAAGATCCCAAGGCATTTACCCTGGCATTAAAGCTTGCAAAGAAGGTGGACGCAGACATCGTTCTGGCTACTGACCCGGATGCAGACCGTCTCGGCATTTATGCAAAGGATTCCAAGACCGGCGAGTACATGCCCTTCACCGGCAACATGTCCGGCATGCTGATTGCAGAGTACATCCTGCGCGAGCGCACCAAGAACGGAACCATGCCGGAGAACCCGGCTCTCGTTGAGACGATCGTTACCACAGATATGGCAAAAGCAATCGCAAAAGCCTACAACGTGGCACTGATCGAAGTTCTGACCGGATTCAAATACATCGGCGAGCAGATCAAGTTCTTTGAGCAGAGCGGTGCACACAACTATGTCTTCGGCCTGGAGGAGAGCTACGGCTGCCTGGCTGGAACATATGCAAGAGACAAAGATGCCTGCGTGGCAGTTATGATGCTGTGCGAGGTTGCTGCATACTACAAACAGCAGGGCAAGACACTGTGGGATGCCATGGTGGATATGTACGAAGAGTACGGCTACTACAAAGAGGGTCTTGCAACGATGACCTTAAAAGGTATCGACGGTGCAAAAGAGATCCAGACCATGATGACCAACTTCCGCGAGAACCCGCCGAAAGAGCTGGGCGGCTTCAAAGTTCTTGCCGTACGCGATTACAAAGCAGACGTACGAGTGGATCTCGTAAGCGGCGAGAAGAGCGCAACCGGACTTCCGTCCTCCAACGTTCTTTACTATGAGCTGGAAAATAACGCATGGTGCTGCGTACGCCCATCCGGTACCGAGCCGAAGATCAAATTTTATTTCGGCGTAAAAGGCACATCCCTCGAAGATGCAGCCAAGAAACTGGAAAAATTAAAAAATGCAATGGTAACTGCTTAAACGCTGTGTGATATAGAAACAAAAAAAGGCCTCAGCCCGGCGGGCGGGGGCTTTTTTGGCAGAAAATCGGCGCGGCGGATGGCGGCTGCCTTCAGACAAGGAGAAGAAAATGGCGATTTTATATTATGATGACAAAAAGCTTTTTCAGTTAAATACAGAGAAAACGACGTATGTGATCGGTCTGAGTCCGGAAGGCTACGTCGGACACGTTTACTACGGACCGCTTCTGCACGGAGAGCCGGATCTGTACCCGCTCCGCATGGACGAGCCGCCGTTCACCCCGTCCGTCAACAAGAGAGAAAAATCTTCTTTCCTCGACCGTTTCCCGATGGAGTATCCGACCGGCGGAATCGGTGATTACCGGGAGAGCTGCCTGAACGTGAGAAATGCACAGGGACGCATGGGATGCGAAATCTATTTTGATTCCTATGAGATCTTCAAAGGCAAACGCAAAATGGAAGGTCTTCCGGCTTCTTTCGGAACCGAAGAGGAAGTTGAGACACTGGAAATCACCTGCAAAGATCCGATCCTTGGACTCGTTGTTGTTCTTTCCTACTCTGTTTTTGAAAAAGAAAACGTTATCACCAGAAGCGTCTGTGTGAAGAATGAGGGCAGCGAAACACTGAAAGTAGAGAAAATCTACAGTGCCTGCCTCGACATGGACAACGAAGACTTCGAGATGATCTCCCTTCACGGATCCTGGGCAAGAGAACGCCATATCCAGCAGGGAGCACTCCGCTACGGAAAACAGCTCGTTTCCTCCGGAAAAGGAGAGTCCAGCCATCAGGAGCACCCGTTTGTGGCCCTGGTGACACCGGGAACGGATCAGGAGCGCGGCGAGGTTTACGCAATGCACTTCGTATATTCCGGCAACTTTATCGGACAGGTGGAAAGATGCCAGTTTGATACCGTTCGTATGGTCATGGGTATCAACCAGGAGGAGTTCTGCTGGAATTTAAAAGCCGGCGATGAATTCCAGGCGCCGGAGGTTGTTATGGTCTACTCTGCCGAGGGACTTGGCAAAATGACGCGTTCCTACCATGCATTTTATCGCAGACATATGATCCGCAGCCCGTACAACCACAAAAAACGCCCGATTCTGATTAACAACTGGGAAGCAACTTACTTTGATTTTGATACCGATAAACTCCTCGATATCGCAAGAGAGGCAAAAAAAGACGGCATCGAGATGCTTGTTATGGATGACGGCTGGTTCGGAAAACGAAATAAAGACGATTCTTCCCTCGGTGACTGGGTTGTCAACGAAGAGAAGATCAAAGGCGGCCTGAAAAATCTGGTTGACAAAGTGAATGAAATCGGTCTTGAATTCGGTATCTGGTTCGAGCCGGAGATGATCTCCCCGGACTCTGATCTCTACAGAGAGCACCCGGAATGGGCGATTCAGATTCCGGGAAGAGAAGCGACTGAGATCCGCTGCCAGTACGTGCTGGATCTCTCCCGCCCGGAAGTGCAGGATTATGCGTATGAATGTGTGGCAAAAATCCTGCGCAGTGCAAACATCAAATACGTGAAATGGGATATGAACCGTCAGTTAAGCGACCTGGGAAGCACCTACCTGGACAAAGATTCCCAGCAGGAGCTGTTCCACCGCTACGTGCTCGGTATGTATGCGATGCAGGAGCGTCTGGTACAGGAGTTCCCGGATCTGCTTCTGGAGAACTGCTCCGGCGGCGGTGCACGTTTCGATCCTGGAATGCTTTACTACAGCCCGCAGATCTGGTGCTCCGACGACACCGATGCGATTGAGCGTCTGGAAATCCAGGAGGGAACAGCCCTCATTTACCCGCTCTGCTCAATGGGTGCACACGTCAGCGTATGCCCGAACCACACCGTCGGCCGTGTGACTCCATTCACAACGAGAGGCCATGTGGCACTGGCTGGAACATTTGGCTATGAGCTCGATATCACAAAGCTGCCGGAGGAGGAGAGAAAACTGATTCCGGAGCAGACCGCGATGTATCACAAATATCATGAACTGATCCGCGATGGAGAGTATTATCGTATTCTTTCCTACCGTGAAAACCACAGATCCGACTGTTGGGCAGTAGCTTCTGAGGATAAAAACGAAGTGCTTGTAACTTACGTACAGGTGCTGGCACAGGTAAATATGCCGTCCCGCAAGGTACGCCTGCGCGGCTTCGATCCGGCGAAAAAATACCGTCTGGAAGGAACCGACGAGGTTTACAGCGGCGAGATGCTGATGAATGCCGGATTCCGCATGAAAGATTTCCGGGGCGATTTCGTCAGCAGACTGTATCACTTTATCGCAGTGGACTAAGGAGTAACATATATGGCAAAAGTAAGATTGGCAGATATTGCAAAGGTGGCGGGCGTCAGCGCCGTCACCGTGCATAACGCGATTACAGGACAGAAAGGGGTCAGCGATGAGATGCGCGCCCGGATTCTGGAAATTGCAAAGGAAATGGGGTACCGCCAGCCGGGAAGCGGAGCGAGAAATACACAGGGAAAAAGCCTGCGCTGCATCGGAGTGGTGATTCCGGAACGGTATCTGGCAGAGTATACGACATTTTACTGGAAAATGTATCAGGAGATGGCACTGGCGGCGACGGAAAAGAGCTGTATGGTGACCGTGGAGATCCTGAAACATGAGATGGAAGATGAGATGATCGTGCCGTGCATCGCCAAGGAGCAGACCGTCGATGCGCTGATCCTGATGGGAGACACGAGCCGCGATTACATCCACTATCTGAAGAAAAACGTGGATCTTCCGATCGTATTTCTGGATTTCTACGACAATGAGCTGGCAAAAGATGCCGTGATCGCAGATAACTTTCACGGAATGTATCTGATGACGGAATACCTGTATGAGCATGGCCTTACCAAGCTGGCTTTTGTCGGTTCGATTCATTTTTCCAGCAGTATCATGGATCGGTACTGCGGTTTTTCCAAGGCTGTTCTGGAACACCGCGATGTGACACCGGCGGAATGGATTCTGGAGGACCGTGATGAGCGGGGCCAGATCGAAATTCATCTCCCGGAACAGATGCCGGAAGCGTTCGTCTGCAACTGCGACCTGACCGCCGGCCTTCTGATGCTCGAGCTGGAAAAACGCGGCATCTCCGTGCCGGAGGACGTTTCCGTTGTCGGCTTCGACAATTACCTGTATCCGGGATTCCCGGATCTCAAGATCACTTCGTATGAGATCAATACGAAGGCGATGGTAAAAGTAGCGCTCGAAAAAGCGCTGAAGCAGATCCGCGGCGCGGCATCCGGCAAAAATATGGAAATTGTCTCCGGACAGCTGGTGCCGAAAGAGAGCGTAAAGCTTTGATTTTTATAACTGAATTATAAATTAAGAAACGGGGCATTTTGAAATGCCCCGTTTTTGTACATATTACACAACAAAGTCACTTAAAAATTGACAGTATCTAACGGAACTTATTTTTTAAGCAATTTCCAGTTGAAAAATTAACTATCTATGTTAAAATTAAGCTAAAGGACTGGGCGTGAGGGTGATAAAACACGGCGGTTCGGAGAAAAAAGAATTAAAAAACAAGATTCTGTCCACTAACAGAAACTTAAAAAAACAAAGTACAACTCATAAACAAACAATATTTTTCATGGAGGTTTCAAAAAATGAGCGAAGTTAAAATTATTGGAGATGCTGTCAAAAATATGCCATGGCAGGAAGGCCCGGCTGAGTTTTCCGGTGCACCGGTATGGAGATACGGCGAGAATCCGATTATCGGAAGAAATCCGGTGAAGGAAGTAGCAAGAATCTTCAACAGCGCCGTTATGCCGTACGGCGACGAGTTCATCGGAGTATTCCGTGGTGAGCAGACAAACGGAATCCCGTACATCTACCTTGGAAGAAGCAAAGATGCGATCCACTGGAATTTCGATGAGAACAAAATCCAGTTCGTTGACGAAGAAGGCAAACCGTTCATGCCGGTTTACGCATATGACCCGCGTCTTGTAAAAGTAGAAGATACCTACTACATCATCTGGTGCCAGGACTTCTACGGTGCAGCCATCGGAATGGCAAAAACAAAAGATTTTGAAACCTTCGTACGTGTGGAGAATCCATTCCTTCCATTCAACAGAAATGCCGTTCTCTTCCCGAGAAAAATCAACGGCAACTTCGTGATGCTGTCCCGTCCAAGCGACAGCGGCCACACACCGTTCGGTGACATCTTCCTGTCCGAGAGCCCGGATATGCTGTACTGGGGCAAACACCGCCACGTCATGAGCAAGAGCCCGGAGTGGTGGGAGTCCTTAAAGATCGGCGGCGGCGCAGCTCCGATTGAGACCAACGAAGGATGGCTGCTGTTCTACCACGGCGTAAGCGGCACCTGCAATGGCTATGTATACAGCATCGGCGGCGCAATCCTCGACAAAGAGAATCCGTCCATCGTAAAATACCGCTGCCAGAACTTCCTTCTGACACCGGAAGAGTGGTATGAGGAGAGAGGCTTCGTTCCGAACGTAACCTTCCCGTGCGCAACCATTCACGATGCAGAGACCGGAAAGATCGCGATCTACTACGGCGCAGCCGATACGTATGTAGGACTGGCATTCACAACCGTAGATCTGATTGTAGATTATATCAAGAAAAACAGTGTCGTACGCGAGTCTGACACCGAAATTGGAAGAAGATAAGAAAGAAGGAAAGAAAAGATGCAGTCTTTGGCAAAGGAAGTAAAGCAGGAGCTTACTGGACGGATCGTTCCGTTCTGGGAGGGCTTAAGAGATGAGGAATACGGCGGATTTTACGGCTATCAGGACTTTGATCTGAACGTGCAGAAAACGTATGAGAAGGGCTGCATCTTAAACAGCAGAATTCTCTGGTTTTTCTCGAATGCGTACCTGACCTTAAAGGACGAGAAGCTGCGCGCCGATGCGGAGCATGCGTACCGCTTTATGAAACAGGCGTGTGTGGACCGCGAGTACGGTGGCGTGTTCTGGTCTGTCACCTACGACGGAAAGCCGCTCGATACGACAAAGCATACGTACAATCAGGCATTTGCAATTTATGCGCTGTCTACGTATTTTGATGCGACAGGCGACACCGAGGCGCTGGAGCTGGCAAAATCGCTGCAGCAGATCATCGAGACACACTGCACCGACGAGTACGGTTATCTCGAGGCATTTACCCGCGATTTCAAGCCGGAGAGCAATGAAAAGCTCTCGGAGAACGGCGTCATGGCAGAGAAGACCATGAATACGCTGCTGCATGTTTTCGAAGCATATACCGAGCTGTACCGCGTGACAAAGGATCCGTTTACCGGTGACCGTCTCCGCTTTATGATGGATCTCTTCGCGGATAAAGTATACAACAAAGAAAAAGGCCGTCAAGAAGTATTTTTCGACCGGACATGGAATACGCTGATTGATCTGTATTCTTATGGCCATGATATCGAGACTTCCTGGCTGATCGACCGGGGTACAGAAGTGCTCGGCGATCCGGCTTACCGGGAAAAACTGCTGCTGATCACCGGAGAGATTGCGGAAAATATCTACAACACGGCATACAAAAATCATTCGCTGATGAATGAGTGCGAGCGCGGTGTGGATGATACCACAAGAGTCTGGTGGGTACAGGCAGAAGCTGTCGTTGGATTTTTAAATGCATGGCAGAAAAAACCGGAGGAAACAAAGTATCTCGATGCGGCAAAAGACATCTGGGGCTACATCAAGGAATATGTGATCGACAAACGAGAGGGGTCTGAGTGGTTCTGGTGCGTGAATGCAGACGGAAGCCCGATTCATGAGCCGATTGTAGAACCGTGGAAATGCCCGTATCACAATGGCCGGATGTGTATGGAAGTAATTGGGAGGTTAAAAGATGCTGAATAAACAGTATTATGTGGAAAAAGCCAAGGTAGACCGCCTTGTGGCAAGAAAGAACACAAAAGCAGATTTTTACAACGGTATTTATGACCGCTATGAGTATCCGGTGCTGACAAGAGAGTTCGCTCCGGTTCACTGGAGATATGATCTGGATGAGGAGACGAATCCGTACTTTATGGAGCGTCTCGGCATCAACGCTGTGATGAACTCCGGCGCGATTTATCTGAATGGAAAGTATTATCTCGTTGTCCGCGTGGAGGGCAATGACAGAAAATCTTTCTTTGCTGTTGCAGAGAGTGATACTGGTATCGACGGCTTTCATTTCTGGGATTACCCGGTTGTGCTGCCGGATACCTGCGCAGAGGAAACCAACGTTTATGACATGCGTCTGACCCAGCACGAGGACGGCTGGATTTACGGAGTGTTCTGCTCTGAGAGCAAGGACAAAAACGATCCGGATCTGTCCGCGGCTGTTGCTGAGGCTGGTATCGTAAGAACGAAAGACCTGAAGACCTGGGAGCGTCTGGACAACCTGAAAACCTTACGTTCTCCGCAGCAGAGAAACGTTGTTCTGCATCCGGAGTTCGTAGACGGAAAATATGCCTTCTACACCCGTCCGATGGATGGTTTCATTGAGACCGGAAGCGGCGGAGGAATCGGCTTCGGACTCTGCGATGATATCACACACGCTGTCATCGACGAGGAGAAGATCATCAGCAAACGTATTTATCATACCCTGACCGAGTCCAAAAACGGTGCCGGAGCAGTGCCGATCCGCGGTAAGAAATGCTGGATCAACATTGCACACGGTGTAAGAAATACAGCAGCAGGCCTTCGCTACGTTCTGTATGTCTTCGGTACCGATCTGAACGATCCGTCCAAAGTCATTGCAGAGCCGTCCGGTGTATTCCTGGTTCCGCTTGGAAAAGAGAGAGTCGGAGACGTTTCCAACGTTGTATTTACAAACGGCGCAATTGCGCGTGAGAACGGAGAGGTTTACATCTACTATGCATCCTGCGATACAAGAATGCATGTAGCAACCACCACAATCGACAAACTCGAGGACTATCTGTTCAACACACCGCAGGATCCGCACAGATCCCCGGACTGCGTAAAACAGAGATGCGAGCTGATCTCCAAAAACCTGGAGCTGCTGAAAAACGAGAAATAAAAGCGTCCGCTGCGGCGCATGAAAAAAGGAGCTGTTCTCTTTACGGGAACGCTCCTTTTTTCATGCATATTATTTGTTTTTGGTATACCGCGCGATCAGAATTTAACAAGTCCGGGAGATCCTGCGCCAGAAGTTTGTTTTTTCTGCGGAAGAATGCTCCGCTACTTTCATCATTTTATCTGTATTCATATGCACTCCAGATCTGTAAAGGTCATGAAAACCTGGAAAGTGTTTCGAGAAGAACCGAAACGTCAACGGGTTTCGCGATATGGGCGTTCATGCCGGATTCCAGTGCTTTTCGGCGGTCCTCTTCAAACGCGTTTGCCGTCATGGCGACAATCGGGATTTCCCCGCGTTTTCCCGGGAGTGCACGGATCGCTTCTGCGGCCTGATAGCCGTTCATGTTCGGCATCTGAATATCCATCAGAATAACATCGTAATAATCTTCTGGTGCGTTCTGGACTGCTTTTAAGCAGAGGGCGCCGTCTTTTACGTGCTTGGCGTGAATGCCGTTTTCTTCCAGAACGGTGAGTACAATTTCTGCATTCAGGTCATTATCCTCGGCAAGCAGCACGCGTTTTTCGGAAAGCGTCTGCAGGGACTGCTCGAGAATCTCGTCTTTATGCTGGTGAGCCGCAAGCTGTTCTTCGGTCGGAAGTCCAAACGTGAGGCAGACCGTAGTTATTGTTCCGACACCGAGTTCGCTTTCCACATCGATCGTTCCGCCCATCAGATTCACGAGGGATTTGACGATCGGAAGGCCGAGGCCGGTTCCGGTGATGTGGCTTTCGGTGGAGGAATGTTCTCTTGTAAATTCTTCAAAAATATGCGGCAGATACTCTTTGCTCATGCCGATGCCGTTGTCCTTCACGGTGATGCGGTAGGAGGCAAAGCCCTTCCTTGGTGCCGGTGTCTCTTCGATTTTTACGGAAATTTTTCCGCCCTCCGGCGTATACTTGATGGAGTTGCTGATGATATTCAGCAGAATCTCCCGTATTTTTGTCCGGTCGCAGAGGATGGCATCGTGTTCCACCGTGTTGTAATAGAGATAGGAAAGATTTTTGCTTTTTAACGAAGGCTCAAACACTGCATTCAGGGAATTGATCAGCTCGCTGTAGCTGCCGAGCTCGATTTTCAGCGAGGCCTTACCGCTCTCAATGCGCGCCATCTCAAGCACGTAGTTGATCAGGGAGAGCAGAAAACTGCTGGAGGACTTGATTTTTGCAATGTAGTCGACCGCGCGGTCCTTCTCGTCGATGTGCTTTTCCAGCAGATCCGAGAAACCGATGATGGCATTCATCGGGGTTCGGATGTCGTGGCTCATGTTGAACAGAAAACGTGTTTTTGCTTCGTTGGCAGACTGCGCTTCCTGTACGGCTTTTTCCAGTTCTGCTGCGTGAACCTCGTCTCTATAGCGGCGCATCTGGAACTGCAGAAAACCAATAGAGGTAAGCAGGGAAAGGATGAGCCCGAGTGCAAAGGAAACAAAAACCTGCAGCGGACTGAGCCAGCCGTTTTTCGGTACAATTTCAAAATGCCAGGTGTCGTTCGGCACGGTGCAGAGAACTTCCATGGCATCGGAACGCCGGGAATTGCCGGAGTGTGCGATGGAAACGTGTTCGCCGGTGGCCGGAGAAATTTTCCAGAGTTCGTAGGTGTAGCCGGCTTCTTCCAGTGTATCCAGTTCAATTTCGTTCAGAAACGATTCCCAGTCGAGAACGAGAATCGAAAAGCCCCAGAAAGTCTGGTCACCGTTGGCATCGGTGGTATAAATCGGGTCAAAGAGCAGTGCTCCGATGTCGCCCTGCTGCAGCTCAAACGGTCCTGCAATCGTGTATTCGCCGCTCTCTTTGGCAAGGCGTGCTTCCTGTTTCCGGGCAGGATGCTCGAGCATGTTAAGTCCGAGTGCGGCTTCGTTTCCACTCATCGGATAAATCAGTGTGACAATGCCGTCCTTTGCAAGCTCATGTGCTTTGATGACATTCTGGTCGTCCTGCATCAGCGAGGAGAGGACGGAAAACTCTTCGTCATCGACGGTATAACCGGCTTCAATCATGTGTTTCATCAGATTGGATTCGGCAAGATAATGGTTTAACTGCGATTTCACGCGGCCGATGGTCGTCTGTGCGGTATAGTCAGCTTTCAGCTTTGCTTCCTTTAACTGATTCTGATACAGAAAAACGGCGCAGAGCTCGGCAAGAAAAAATGTAATAAAAAACAGCAGAAGCGCCTGAAATCGAATCTGTTTTTGCGTTAATTTTGTTTTCATATCGGATGCTCATCTAAATTCGTAATATTTCCGGCTTTTTCAGGTGATTTTTTTGAGTAAAAACGAAGGCCGGAGTTAAAAATATTATATCGGATTTACCCTGGGATTTCAATAAAAGAAGCGTTAAGTTTGAAAGAGAACAGGATGAAATGAATGGGAAATGTAATGCACAGGAAGAAAATTGCCAGAATGGGCAGAGAATGGAATTGCCAGATAGTTGCTCATTATATCAAAATCATTTATAATAGGGACAGACGACACAGAATGAAGGATTGACAATACAATGGACTATGTGATTTTTGACCTGGAATGGAACCAGTGTCCCTATGGAAAAGAAAAAGAGAACCCGAAGCTGCCGTTTGAGATTATTGAGATCGGCGCGGTGAAGATGGATGGTGAGCGGAATGTGGTGGGAACGTTTCACCGGATTGTAAAACCGGTGGTCTACCAGCATCTCCATCACCGGACGCGCGAGGTCGTCGGACTGACAGAAGAGGATCTGCAGAACGGAATCCCATTTGCGCAGGCCGTGCAGGAATTTTTTGCATTCTCCGGCGGTGCGTGCATGTTCGGCACCTGGGGACCGGGAGACCTGACGGAGCTCCAGCGGAACATGAAATTTTATAACCTCCTGTCGCTGATCCGCGGGCCGATTCATTTTTACGATGTACAGAAACTGTTCGCGATCCAGTACGAAACGATGAAGAGCCGCCGGGCGCTCGAGTACGCCGCCGACTTCCTCCATCTCCCGAAGGACGAGCATTTTCATCAGGCGCTTTCGGATGCAAAATATACGGCCGACATTTTTGCACGCATCGATATGGATGTTGTGCTGGCGTACGACTCGATCGACGTATATCAGAACCCGAAATCGAAAAAAGAGGAGATCCACGCCGTCTATAATGGCTACACGAAATTCATCTCCCGCGAATTCGACACAAAAGAAGAAGCCATGCACGACCGCGAGGTCTGCAGCACGCACTGCTGCATCTGCGGGAAAACGGCAAGAAAACGCTTACGCTGGTTTTCGGCCGGCGGGAAAAACTACTACTGCGTAGCCTGGTGCCCGGAGCACGGATATTTGAAAGGCAAAGCCCGCATGAAACATTCGGACGAAGGAAAACTCTTCGTCGTGAAAACCATCCGCATCAGCAGCGAACAGGAGGCGGGGGAAATCCGGCAGAAGAAAGAGAACCTGCGGAAGAAGAGGAATCAGAAGAGGAAAGAAATGTAAGAAAGGCAGAGGAAATGGAAACGGGATAAAAGGTTTCATTTCTTCTGCCTTTTTGATTGGAAAACAGAGTGGGATCGGTTATAATAAAAATTGAAGAAACTATCGATAAAAGCAGGTTTGTCGGTAGTTTTCTGTTATAGAAAAGAAATGGGGGCAGAGCCTGAGATGATGCATGTGGAAGCGGTGGATCGGGAAGGGCTGCGAAGAAGAGTAAAAGATCCCTTCTATCAGAATACAACATCCATTCTTGCTATGGAGAATGATCAGGTTCTTGGGCGGATTGAGTATCATTTTTACGGAAAGAACTGAAAGAATAAGAAAAGACAAAAGGACGAAAAACAATGGCAAAATTATATTTCCGCTACGGCGCGATGGGCAGTTCGAAATCTGCTAATATTTTGATGGTTCGCTACAATTACGAGGAGCGCGGACAGTATGCAGTTCTGCTGAAACCGCGGACGGACAACCGCGACGGAGAGCATGAGATCAAATCCCGCATCGGGCTGGAGGCACCGGCGGAGTATGTGGATGAGTTTTTAAAAGAAATTTCGGAGACATGGAGTGCGGACAGCGGGGAATACCGGTATCATGGAAAGAAAGTGGATGCGATCCTGATCGACGAAGCGCAGTTCCTTTCACCGGAGGAGGTTGATACGCTTTCGGATATCGTAGATTTTTACGAGATCCCGGTACTCTGCTACGGCCTGCGTGCCGATTTCCGGACCCGTCTGTTTCCGGGATCCATGCGGCTGATGGAGATCGCCGACGTCATCGAGGAAGTTCCGACGGTCTGTTGGTGCGGAAAACGTGCACAGTGCAATACGAGATATGCAAACGGAAAAATCGTGCGGGAAGGTGCGCAGATTTTCCTTGGATCGAATGAGAGTTATGTGGCGCTCTGCAGGAAGCATTATAAGGAAGGAAAGCTGTGGAAGGAAGATGAGTGAGATCAGAATACAGGAAGTGCAGGAGGGAGCGCAGCTGATGGATAAACTCGTGGAACTTTTAACCGTAGGAACAAAATGGTTCTCAGACAAAGCCGATGCAGCCGACCTTGCAATTCTGGACAAACGCATCAACGAAAGAGCCGCAGAAGGATGGGAACTCGTCACATACGATTATATGGCGACCTCCATGCAGATCAAGGGGGCGTTTGTGATTACATTTCGGAAAGAGAAATAAGTCAAATCACTTTTCGAGCAGATGTATTATTTTACTCGGTTACAACCGAGTCAATGATAACCGAATAAAATATTCTGTCGAAGGAGATAAAAATGAAAAAGATATTTTTAATGCGGCATTCTATCCCGGAAAAAGGAGATATGCCGAATGAAAGGATTCCTTTATCGGAAAAGGGAAAAGCACTTGCTGTATCAAAACGAAACATTCTTTCAAAGGTAGACAGATGCTTTTCTTCCCCCTATCGGAGAGCAATAGAAACAGCCGAATGCATCGCGGATCACCCGGTCATTGTGGAGGAACTGCATGAAAGAACTATCGGGGATGCCAGGGAGGATTTCTGGTTAAAGCAGTACGAAGATTATGATTTTCGCAATCCGGGCGGGGAATCGTTAAATCAGGTGAAGGTGCGGATGAAAACAGCGATCGATTCTATCGTCGGACAGATGGAAGAAGGAGAAACAGCACTCGTGGTTTCTCATTCAACGGCAATCTGCGCATATTTACTTTCGTATTGTGAGATCGAGGTGAAGGATGCGGCAAACAAAGTAAGAAAAATATCTTTCCATGGAAAAGAAATCCTGAACGACAGATTTCAGCCGGCAGAGGGGTTTGAAATTCTTTTTGAAAATGATGTTTTTTCGGATATTCGTGTTATGGGGAGCGAAAAATGAAAACAGTATATTTGATCGGCGGAACGATGGGCGTTGGCAAAACGACAGTAAGTCAGCAGCTGAAAAAAGATCTGGCGAACAGCGTTTTTCTTGACGGCGACTGGTGCTGGGACGCCGATCCGTTTCAGGTGACGGATGAGACGAAAGAGATGGTGATGGACAACATCTGTTATCTGCTGAATAACTTTCTGCATTGCAGCGCTTATGAAAACGTTATTTTCTGCTGGGTGATGCATGAGCAGAGTATTGTTGATGAAATCGTCAGTAAGCTGGACACGGAAGAATGCAGAGTGATTAAAATTTCGCTGATCGTGGATGAAGCAAATTTGCGGAAGCGGTTATTATCCGACATCGCAAATAAGATTCGTACGGAAGAGATTATGGACAAAAGCATTGCACGAATTCAGATGTATCAGGTACTTAATACGGTAAAAATTGATACGAGTAATAAGAGTGTCTGTGAAATTGCAGAGGAAATTGCAGCACTTTAAGATCAAAAAACAAGGAGCCAAACCAAAATGACCGAACGAATCATAGACAATGAACTCCGGCTGATCCCATATTACAGGAATGACGAGGCCTCTCTTCCGTGGTATCAGGATCTGGACGTGTGTAGGCAGGTGGACAACCGGGAGAAGCCGTATGATGTGGAGCTGTTGCATCGGATGTATGATTATCTTACCGCGCACGGTGACTGCTATTATATAGAATATAAGGGCGTGCTGGTGGGAGATGTTTCGCTGAGAGAGAATAGTGAAATCGCTGTCGTTGTCTGTAAAGAATACCAGAATCAGCATATCGGAAGACGGTGCGTTCTGGAGATGCTGAAGCTTGCAAGAGAAAAGGGAATGGAGCAGGTAAAAGCCAATATTTATTCTTTTAATGGACAAAGCCAGCGCATGTTCCAGTCGGTCGGATTTGAGAAAACGGCGGAGGAATGGTATGAGTCTAAGCTGTAAGTGATTGCAGAGAAAGAGAGAAGAAATGAACATAAAATACAATCAGCTGTGCATTAGAAATGCCGAAAAGAAAGATTGTGAACAATTAGCCGTCTGGTGGAACGATGGAACCGTCATGGCCCACGCCGGATTTCCAAACGGGCTTGGGACAAGCGCAGCGGAAATTGAAAAACAGATTGCCGACGACAGCGATGAAACAAGACGAAGACTCATCATAGAATACAACGATGTGCGAATCGGCGAAATGAGTTTCTATGTATTCGAAAATCATCGATATGAAATCGGAATCAAAATCTGCGAATCCGATTACCAGGAAAAAGGCATTGGAAGAGTTGTACTGAGCATGCTCATAGAAGAAATGTTCCGCATGGGAGCCAACGTTATTTTTCTTGATACCAACCTCAAAAACACAAGAGCACAGCATGTCTACGAAAAACTCGGCTTCCGCAAAACCGCAGTCCATTACAATTCCTGGAAAAATCAGCTGGGGGAAATGGAATCTTCTGTCGACTATGAGCTGACGGCGGATGAGTTTTGCAATCTGAAATAGAAATTGTAAAATAAATGAGGGACGAGTGTAAAGAAAGTTCGATGGGAGAAAGAAGTATGGAGTTTATGTTAAAAACAGAAAGGCTCATTATTCAGCCGTACAGTAACAGCTTTTTAGAAGCATATTATATACTACTCATGAGTAGTATTTTTGCGTAAGGGACTTTCGGAATATATAGGAAGTTAAATATCTCTGTTTTACTGGAGCAAATCAGTAAAACAGAGATATTTTTATGCTGCAGGCGTACCAAATTTGATTCGAAAAATTTTTGGCATTGAGAACGAAGGGCGGAGACGGTATAATGGAAGCAGAATTTTAACATCAGTAGACAAGAAGTCCCCCGCTTCTAAAGCGGTGGGATGAATTGTTAAAAGAAACATAACGGCAGTGGCGGGCGGAGAGAAATCGGTATCCTCCACTGACATGAGGCAAGTCACAGTCGAACTATTTTCGACATGTCAGACTCCGTGAAAATACCGACTGTGAGGTTCACACAACAGAAAAGGTATAAAACATGAGATATCAGATCAGAAATGCAAAAGTACAGTTTGGCGCAGACACGATTTTAAACAGTGTGAATTTCGAAATTCACGACACAGAAAAAATTGCAATTGTCGGCAGAAACGGATGCGGAAAAACGACGCTTCTGCGGCTGATTGCCGGGGATATTGAGATGAGTAATCTGGACAGCGACGAGAGCTGCGGAATTACGATGAGCGGAAAACAGAACATCGGTTTTCTGCGCCAGATTAATTTTACCGATGGAGATGTGCCGGTAAAAGAGGAGCTGGAGAAGGCTTTCTCAGAAGTCTTTGCGTGCGAGGCACGAAAAAAGGAAATCGAAAAGCTGCTCGCCGAGACGGAAGATCACAAAAAGCTGCTGGCGGAGTACGATTTTCTGGAGCGGAGAATCGAGAGTCTGCACGGGTACAGCTGGAAAAAAGATATGGAAACGATGTTCCAGAAATTTGGTTTTGCGCTCGAAGATCTGGAAAAACCGATCGGTGAATTTTCGGGCGGACAGCAGACAAAAATTGCCCTGATTCAGCTCCTCTTACAGCGCCCGGACATCCTGCTTCTGGACGAGCCGACCAACCACCTCGACATCGCTGCAGTGGAGTGGTTGGAAAATTATCTGAAAAGCTACGAAAATGCCGTTGTCATTGTATCACATGACCGCATGTTTCTGGACCGCGTGATTGATGTGACGTATGAAATCGAATACGGCGACATCAAACGTTATCCGGGAAATTATTCTGCGTTTGTGAGATTAAAAGAAGAAGCGCAGATCAAGCAGGAAAAAGATTATGAGGCGCAGCAGAAGGAAATTGAGCGTCTGACGGCGTGGATTGAGAAATGGAAAAACACACCGACAAAAGTTGCGGCCACCCGTTCGAAACGAATGGCGATCGAGCACATGGTAAAAATCGAGAAACCGCGGCGGTTTGACACGAAGACGTTCCATGCCTTATTCCATCCGGCACGCGAAAGCTATACGGACGTGCTCACGATGAAAAAATTGAAAATAGGATACGATACCGTTCTGAGCGAGGTTTCGGCCGTCATCAAAAAAGCAGAACGGATTGCGATCATCGGAGAAAACGGAAAAGGAAAATCGACGCTTCTGAAAACCGTTGTGGGCGAAATCAATCCACTGGGCGGAAGTTATCAATTTGGAAACCGCGTGGATTTTGCCTATTTCGATCAGCACAAAGCAGTCAACCAGAAATTCGACCCGGAGCAGACGGTGCTCGACTATTTCTGGAGTCTTTATCCGAACCTGCTTCGCAACGATGTCCGAAGTGCACTGGGAGCCTTTCTGTTTTCCGGTGAGGATGTCGAAAAGAAAATGGGGCAGCTCTCCGGCGGTGAAAAAGTGCGGCTGGAGCTCTGCCGGATTTTCTATACAAAACCGAATTTCCTGATCCTGGACGAGCCGACGAATCACATGGATTTGGCGGGAAAAGAAGCGCTGGAAAAAATGCTGACCAGCTACGAGGGAACCGTTCTCTTTGTATCGCACGACCGCTATTTCATCAACCAGGTCGCAACCGGCATTCTGGCGTTCGGCGAGAACGACGTACAGTTTTACGGCATGAATTATGCGCAGTATCTGGAGGAAATCAAGCGGCAGACACCGGGAAGAGAGACGGGAAATGCAGCAACGAATGTACGAAAACCAGCCGATGTTCCGACTCTGGAGGATGTGTTCGATAAGAAAAAATATTATAACCCGGGAAAAATTCTGTCCCGCTTAAAACGGCAGCTCGAAAAATACGAGGAGCAGCTTGCGGAGAGTGAGAGCAGAATGTCAGAACTTCAACTGGAAATGATAGACCCGGAACTTTCCGCAAATTACGAACAGCTGATGGAGCTTCAGACGAAAATAGACGAAGAAAATCAGACACAGGAATCCCTGCTGGAACGCATGATGGAAACGGAACTGGAACTCGAAGAGATGGAAACAAGTGAAAGTGCGTTTGTGCGGAGGCAAGAGAGATATTGATAAGGGGGATAAGAAGTGCAGGTATATCATGTTGTAACGGACAGGCCAATGAAATGCGGTCAGCATATTATATTTGATGAAAATCATCACAGCGGAGTGTATGAGAGAGTACAGGAAAAAATGGAAAAGGTTCATGATATCTATGAGAATCCTGACAAATATGATGAGAAAACACTGGAGCATCATACCTCTGTTGCGCTGAGGGAGCTGGCATTAGAAGAAGTCCGGCGGAAAAAATATCCGCAGTTTCTGTCAAGGATGAGCTGTTTATACGTATCCAGAACATTAAAAGAAGCGGAACAATGGGGAGAATTTTTTGCACGGATCGGAAGACCGACTTACAGCATTGTAAAGCTGGATGTGAAAGGGAATTGCTTTGCAGGGGATGCAGAAAAGTGTTTTGACGGACGACTGCAGAAAGCGGCTAATTTAAAATTAGCAGAAGATTACTGGAAAAGCGGAACAGACGAAAAACATCAGCCGAAAATCTGTGAGATGCTGGTGGATGGGGATATTGTGGTTGTTGAAATTGTAAAGGAGATAAACGCGAATATAAAATTGCTCAGATAAAAAAGTCAAATTTTGTTGACATCCCCGAAGACATTTGATAGTATTTATCAAGTAATGTAATATTCCATGAGGGAGTAGTTAGCACGAATGTGTGATTTGTCAACATTCTGATTATAAGAAAAGAGTATAATCTGGCAAATCTTAAATAATGAGACTCATGTATATCGATGAATCACCGGTGTATCGCATATCGGATGTTCCTTGATATACATGAGTCTTTTTTTGCGGATAATGAGTAAAACCTGCTTCTGTTAACGATACTATTCTGGAATATATGCTTGGAAAACAAAGGAGGAAAACATGGAAAATTTCATCAACAACGCCCCGTTTGCTCTTGTGCTTGTCTGTCTCGTCATCGGTTTTGTCCTGCTGATCAAAGGTGCGGACTTTTTCGTAGAAGGAAGCTCAAGCGCAGCAAAGAGACTGCACGTTCCGTCGATCATCATCGGACTGACCATTGTTGCCATGGGAACATCACTTCCGGAGACCGCGGTCAGTGTATCAGCTTCACTTACCGGCAACAACGAGCTTGCCGTCAGTAATGTCATCGGTTCCAATATCTTTAACCTGATGGTTGTCATCGGTGTCTGTGCCGTACTGACTACCGTAGAAGTCGCAAAGGAAACCATCAAAAGAGACATCCCGCTGTCCCTGATTTGCGCCGGACTTTTAATGGTTTTAGGAATCAGCGGACTCGGCGATAAATCCGGTATGATGCTCGGTCACCTGGACGGCGTGATCTTAATTGGATTCTTTGCAGGTTACATTGTCTACATGGTTCAGATTGCATTAAAGGCAAACCGCGAAGGGAAAAAAGTCGAAATTGAAGGCGGTTCCGACGAGGACATCAAGCTGCTTTCCGTTCCGAAGAGTATCGTGTTCATCGTCGGCGGAGCAGTCGCCATTGCAGTCGGCGGAGATGTGACCGTAGATGCCGCAGCGAGAATCGCGGGCGATCTCGGAATGAGCCAGACTCTGATCGGACTGACCATTGTTTCCATCGGAACTTCCCTTCCGGAACTCGTAACTTCTATCGTTGCTGCGAGAAAGAATGAAGTTGATATGGCACTTGGCAACGCGATCGGTTCCAATATCTTCAACATTCTTATGGTACTTGGCATTGCATCCGCAATCAGCCCGATGGCCATCATTACGGAAAATATAATTGATTTGTGTGTATTGATCGTATTCACGGTATGTGTATGGATTTTTGCAGGAACCAAAAAGAAAATCGGAAGAGTCGAAGGTTTTTGTATGGTCGCATTTTATACTGTATATGCCATTTATATCATTATAAGATAAGGGGAATGGAAAATGGTGTTATTTCTAAAGGTGTTTCTTACCGAGTTTATTGCAGAGATGGGTGATAAGACGCAGCTCATGCTGATTGCGCTCACTTCGAAGTACAAGCTGAAAGACATTATCCTGGGAACCGCAGCCGCGATTCTGGTACTGAATGGAATGGCGGTTCTCGCAGGCGGCCTCGTCAGCGAATTCATTCCGGACTGGCTGATTAAGACGATTGCAGCACTCGCATTTCTTTACTTCGCAGCATCCACCATTTCCGGTGATGATGACGAGGAAGAGGAAGAAGGCGGCAAATCCAAAATTCAGTTCGCACCGCTCGCCGTTTTCTGTACGTTCTTCGTAGCAGAGCTCGGAGACAAAACACAGCTTACCGCAATCACCTTTGGTGCAAATGAAGGGATGGGATCCGCATTTGCTGTATGGACCGGATGTTCTCTCGGATTGTTCGCAGCGGATATTCTCGGAATGCTGGTCGGCTACCTCTTAAAGAGCAAGACACCGGATGGGCTGCTGAATACACTGGCATTTGTCATCTTTTCAATTTTCGGTGTATACACACTTTACCAGGGACTGAAACTGATCAGCGCAGGCGTCTGTCCACTGCCGGTATGGCCGGTACTGATCGCTGCAACGGCTGTTTTTGTTGTTGTATGTGTCTGTCTTTTTGTGAAAAGAGAGAAGAAAAAAGCAAAATAAAAACTGCGCACCGCATTCTCATGATTTGGATGAGAAATGCGGCGCGTATTTTTTATGCGGCGAAATGAAAGTTTACCATTGAAAACTGCGCGTCGCATTCTCGTTACTTTAGTGATGAGTTAGACGCGCAATTTTTTTAATATAAAACAGAACAAATGTTTGATATATTATTATGGATATGGTAAAATACTTTTATGGAGAAAGATATGTTTACAATTAATAAAAATGGTTTTTCCTATCCGGCGTCAAGGAAAGAGTTGTGGGGAGAACATTTGTGAAATCCGTCTTATTGTGCTGTAACGGTTAGTGACCGGAGCCGTGAACAGATACTTGCTTACATAGAAGGTCAGAAGGAAAAATCCCGTTAAAACCCGGAGGAGAAAGCGAATGAAAATCATATCCAGTTATGGTGT
>OLOM01000945.1_pt1 | contig 20998 bp, 27 predicted proteins | sample 1672531 | NCBI WGS metagenome assembly OLOM01 (sample SAMEA3136696, study PRJEB25190) | human gut metagenome | reverse complement strand
GAAAGAGAAACCTCAGAAAAGCTACGATTACGGATGCAACAAATGTTAAGAATATGAAGAAGATTTTACCGTATTTATAAATCGTAAGGAGGAATCAGTAAGATGGCAAGAGTAAAAGGCGGCATGAGTGCCAGAAGAAAACATAATAAAGTATTGAAGCTTGCAAAAGGATACAGAGGCGCAAGAAGCAAACAGTACAGAGTTGCAAAACAGTCCGTTATGAGAGCTCTGACCTCTTCCTATGCTGGACGTAAGGAGAGAAAGCGTCAGATGAGACAGCTGTGGATCGCTCGTATCAATGCAGCAGCAAGAATGAATGGTCTGTCATACAGCAAGTTCATGTATGGACTGAAGCTGGCTAATGTTGACATGAACAGAAAGATGCTTGCAGAGATGGCTGTTAATGATGCAGAAGGATTTGCAACACTTGCAGAGCTTGCTAAAAGCAAAATCGCTTAATTAAATTAAGAATACTTATTTGAATAAGAATAAATCAGAGAACAAGATGTATATATTTTGTTCTCTTTTTTTGTTTTTTTTATCTACAACTGCACTTGCATTATTCACAAAGATTATATAATATAGAAAACAGAGAGCAAAATGTCGAAAAAAGTATTGGAGGGTTATAGATTATGAAGATATTAGTCGTAATTGACATGCAGAATGATTTTATTGATGGTGCGCTTGGAACAAAAGAAGCTCAGGCGATTGTGCCAAAAGTGGCAGAGAAGATCAAGAACTTTGACGGAAAGGTGTTCTATACCCGTGATACACACGATGAAAAATATCTGGAGACACAGGAAGGAAAGAATCTTCTGGTTAAACATTGTATCCGAGGTACAGATGGATGGAAACTGACTCCGGAAATTGATGTACTCTGTGAAGGAGATATTTTAAATAAATCATCATTTGGAAGTATTGAACTTGGATTTAAGCTGAATGATTACAGAAGTAATCTTCGTGTCATTAAGAATGAAAGAGTGGAGAGTATTACACTGATTGGTGTCTGTACAGATATTTGTGTGATTTCTAATGCAATGATTCTTAAAGCCTTCTTCCCGGATAAACCGATTATCGTTGATGCAGCATGCTGTGCCGGATCAACACCAGAAGGCCATAAGAATGCACTGGCAGTCATGAAGACATGTCAGATCCAGATTGAAAATGAAGAATAAGATTATTCAGGATAGATCAATCTTTCATCAGTAATATCGTTCAGGACTTCGGCCAGATACTTTTTCGCAAGGTATTTGGCCATTCCTAAATTCTGATCCAGATAGTTGCCACAGTCACGGGCAGCAGCACCAGGAATATCGCCTTCGAATTCAGCGATAAATGTAAACATGCGCTGCATCAGTGGAACGATGTCGCGAGACTTATATTCGCCTGCAAGTACAAGGTAGAAACCAGTACGACAGCCCATAGGTCCGAAGTAGATGTCTTTTTCACCGAATTCCGGATCGTTTCTGAGGAATGTTGCGCCAAGGTGTTCAATGGTGTGCATCTCTGCAGTGTTCATAACAGGTTCGCGGTTCGGGGCAGTCATACGAAGGTCAAAAGTTGTAACCGGATTGCCTGCAACATAATCTACGCGAGATACATAGACGCCAGGTAACAGTTTCAGATGATTTATGGTGAAACTTGTGATTTTTTCCATAATAAAATACTCCTTTTCATTCTGATTTATTGTATTGGAACATTAGAATATGCATCAATACAATAATACCAGTATAACATTTGGCAGACAGATATGCTAGAAAAATGCGAGATTGAAATGCAAAATTTGTTTTTGCAAAATAGAATTTTAGGGAACAGGTGACAGATTATGAAGTTATATTTAGTCAGACATGGACAGACAGACTGGAACAAAGAAAAAAGACTACAGGGACAGGAAGACATTCCGTTAAATGATTTTGGAAGACATCTCGCAAAAGAGACAGGGATCGGTCTTCGCAATGTCAGATTCGATCTTTGTTTTTCAAGTGACTTAAAAAGAGCACTGGAGACGGCTAGTCTGATTTTAGATGAAGGAAGCAGTAAAGTTCCAATTATTATGGATAAAAGACTGAAAGAAATTGCCTTTGGTGAATGGGAAGGAAAAAGTGTAGCAAGAAACCAGATGGAAGTTCCGGACGAATTCCTGAAATTCTACGATGATCCGGAACATTTTGCAGGAGCACCGGGTGGAGAATCCTTTGCAGAAGTAAAAGAACGTACAGATAATTTCCTTAAATGGCTTGTAGGACAGGAAGAATACGGAGATAAAAATATTCTTTTGGTCACACACGGAGTTGCGCTGGCAACATTACTCAATAATATAAAAAAAGCACCATTATCCGAACTTTGGGCTGGCAGCATTCATAAAAACTGCGCAGTCACAGAAGTAGAAATCAAAGACGGAGAAATGCAGATACTGTCCGAAAATCAGGTATATTACGAAGATGAGGTGCCGGATTGGGCGCGATAAGATATTCTATCAGTCTCATGTAATGAATAAGTAAATCTGCCTCAAATCTCAAGATCACAATGAACGTGGATTATTTTCTATATTTGTTTCGCCGCTTATTTTCGTCTTGCTATGTAAACTCGCCTAAAAAACAGGCTCAGACAGTACATATCAAGACGAGCTAGGCTCACAAATAGTACGAAAATAAATCCAATGTTCATCTCTGATCTTGAGAATTTGTGCAGATTTATTTTGTTTTACCCGACAGGTTGAGGCTTATATAATATCTGGAATCTTGAAAGAGGAAAAAGTTTTGAGATTTTCAAGTTATTATTTTTCTAAATACCTCATCAGATTCTCATAGTTTCGCTTCATAAGGTGATATCCATGTTCGTAAAATTCTCTTAGAACGTCACAGTCCTGCTCCAGTCTTGATACGGTTGGGACGAGTGGACGCAGTACGAAAATCCGTCCTTCATGTTCTAATTTTTCGATGAGCTCCAGTTCTTTGTTATACATATAATTCCGGCGGATCATAGTCTTGACAGCCTCCGGATATTTGCCATAAGCGCGGCGATATAACTTTGCCATGCCTTTTGTCATTGACTTTTTGCGATATCCCGGATTGCGAGTCAGAATCACAACAATCTTCTCATTGTTCTGATGCAATGCATGTCGGATTGGAATGGAATCTGCAAGTCCGCCGTCCAGATAAGGTACATCGTCAATATTAACCATAGGACACAGAAGAGGCATGCTGCTTGATGCCCGGCAGATGCGCAACAGTCTGTCAAAATCTTGTGTTTCAATCATATATTCTGCTTTTCCGGTAATGCAGTTCGTTGTAACCTGCTCGCAGACCACGCCTTGTTCACAGGATTTCTGAAATGTTTCGAAATCAAATGGAAAGATTTCGCGTGGGTACTTGTCAAAAACCATGTCCATATCCAGAAGACTCTTTTCACGCATGAAATCACGAAGATTATTGTGATAGTTGTATTCTTTATCTTCCACGATCATACAGTTTCGTGTACGCCCAATCTGTTTTGACACGTAATCCACGGCATTACATGCTCCTGCAGAAACACCAATAACGTGGGAGAGATAAGTATCCTGTTCCATAAGATAATCTAAAACTCCCGAAGTGAATACACCTCTGGTGGCACCGCCTTCCAGTACGATTGTTGCATTTATCATAATCAACACCTCTTGTTTTGTAATAATTCGATAATAGTTTTCGGTGAAACATGATTCAAAGGCAGGGATTCCTGACTTTGGAAACATTTTCTAAGTGATATTATATAACGAAAAATAGAATCATGAAAATGCCTTTTTACAAAAAATCAGTTAAAAATGCAGGAAGTAGATAAAAAGGCAGTAAAAAGATGCGACGGAAATAGAAAAAGTGCGTAAAGTGCCGAAAAACAGTGGTTTCCCGGCTTGCTATTTTGACGTATCTTTGGTAAGATATTCTTCGTATGAGCTAAAACGTGATTGATAGATAAAAAGGAGCAAATATAATGATCAGTACAAGTAATATTACATTACGAGTTGGGAAAAAAGCATTATTTGAAGACGTTAATATTAAATTTACAGAAGGGAACTGTTATGGTCTGATCGGTGCCAATGGTGCAGGAAAGTCTACATTTTTAAAGATTCTTTCCGGACAGCTTGAGCCGACCAACGGAGAAGTCATCATCACTCCGGGACAGAGACTTTCATTCTTACAGCAGGATCACTTCAAATATGACGAGTATCCGGTTCTTGATACAGTTATGCTTGGAAATGCGAGACTGTATGAAATTATGAAAGAAAAAGAAGCAATCTATGCAAAGGAAGATTTTACAGACGAGGACGGTATCAAGGCAAGTGAGCTGGAAGCAGAGTTCGCGACCATGAATGGCTGGGAAGCAGAGTCTGATGCAGCAACATTGTTAAATGGTCTTGGAATCGGAACAGAACTTCACTATGAGATGATGAAGAACTTAAATGGTCCTGAGAAAGTAAAGGTTCTGCTTGCACAGGCATTATTTGGTAATCCGGATATCCTGCTTCTCGACGAGCCTACGAACCACTTGGATCTGGATGCGATCGCATGGCTTGAGGAATTTTTGATCAACTTTGAAAACACAGTCATCGTTGTATCACATGACCGTTATTTCCTGAATAAAGTCTGTACACAGATTGCAGATATTGACTATGGTAAGATTAAGCTCTATGCCGGAAACTATGACTTCTGGTATGAGTCCAGCCAGCTTCTCATCCGCCAGATGAAAGAGGCGAACAAGAAGAAGGAAGAGAAGATCAAAGAGCTGCAGGAATTTATTTCAAGGTTTAGTGCAAATGCTTCAAAATCCAAGCAGGCTACTTCAAGAAAGCGTGCATTGGAGAAAATCCAGCTTGATGATATCCAGCCATCTAGCCGTAAATATCCATACATTGATTTCCGTCCGAACCGTGAGATTGGAAATGAAGTATTAACAGTAGAAGGACTGAGTAAGACCATTGACGGAGAAAAAGTATTAGACAACATTTCTTTTACATTGGGACATGATGATAAAGTCGCATTTGTCGGAAGTAACGAGCTTGCCAAGACAACACTGTTCCAGATCCTTATGGGAGAGATGGAGCCAGATGAGGGAACATACAAATGGGGCATCACAACTTCTCAGGCATATTTCCCATTAGACAGTGGAAGTGAGTTTGATAATGATTATTCAATTGTAGACTGGCTGACACAGTACTCTGAAGAGAAAGATGCGACTTATGTACGTGGATTCCTCGGACGTATGCTTTTTGCCGGAGATGACGGAGTAAAGAAAGTGAAAGTTCTGTCCGGAGGAGAGAAAGTGCGCTGCCTGTTATCCAAGATGATGATTTCCGGTGCAAATGTACTGATTTTTGATGAGCCTACGAACCACCTGGATATGGAAAGTATCACAGCACTGAACAATGGAATGACAAAATTCCCAGGTGTCATTCTCTTCTCATCAAGAGACCACCAGATTGTTCAGACAACTGCAAACCGTATCATGGAAATTGTTCCGGGCGGAAAGATGATTGACAAGATAACAACATATGACGAATATCTGGAAAGTGATGAGATGGCAAGAAAACGTCAGACATACACAGTCCAGAATGACGACGAAGACTAAAAAGTAAATTTAATATGTAGAGATGAAAAGACTGTAACTTGTAAGATTGAGTTGCAGTTTTTTTGTATAATAGTGAGAATTGCATTTTCTATTATATCAGATGGGAGATGACTCCATCTCTATAGGTGGTAAGAAACAAGCTGGTATCAGTGGTGGGAGTCAATCACCCAAGCTGATGGAGGCATTCTTGAAAAGAAACCTCAACAGGCTCTTTTATTATATGATGGAATTTGTTATACTAAAATCGTATGATGATAGGGTAAAATATCATTACAGTTTAAATACAGGGAGTATAAGATTATGAGAAATATAAAAATTACAATTGAATATGATGGCAGCCGTTATCAAGGCTGGACAAGACTTGGAAAAGATGAATCTAACAACACAATATCTGCCAAGATTATTGATGTATTAGGGAAAATGACTGGTGAAAAGAATATTGAGCTGAATTGTGGCTGCCGTACAGAAGTCGGTGTACATGCTTACGCACAAGTGGCGAATTTTAAGACTTCTTCTAATCTGAGTACAAAAGATATTCAGCATTATCTGAATCGGTATCTGCCAATGGATATTGCAATTACGGAAGTTGAAGAGGTTCCGGATCGTTTCCATGCCCAGTTGAATGCAGTATCAAAAACTTATGTTTACCGTATGACGATTATGGATGTTCCAAGTGTTTTTGAGCGTAAGCATACTTACCATTGCTTTAAGACACCGGATAAAAAGGCAATGCAGCAGGCTGCTCTTTTATTTATCGGAGAACATGATTTCCGTAATTTCTCTACTGCAAAGAAGAGCAAGAACACGACACGTGAGGTCTACGACATTGACATTTATGGAGATAATGAGGAAATGCAGATCCTCATTCAGGCAGACGATTTTCTGCACAACATGGCAAGACTTATGATCGGAACACTTCTGGATATTGGGTTTGGACTTCGAAAGAAAGAAGATATTGAGGCAATTTTTAACGGAGAAAAGACAGTTGGAAATCCTTGTGATCCGAAGGGACTGTATTTACAGGAAGTAGAATATTAATATGAAAGTAGAAAGCAGAAAAGTATCGGATTCCAGAGTAGAGACCGTTCATATTGTAAGACCAAACCATCTGAATGCAGCAGGACGTCTGTTTGGCGGCATGCTCATGCAGTGGATTGATGAGGTGGCTGCACTTGTGGCAAAACGTCATACCCACACAAATGTGACGACTGCAAGTGTGGATAATTTAAGTTTTTTAAAAGGAGCTTATCCAGGTGACAGTGTTGTGATCATTGGCCAGCTTGTCTATGTGGGACGGACTTCCATGGACATTAAGGTGGATAGCTATGTAGAATCCATGGATGGCATAAGAACATTGATTAATCATGCTTATCTGACAGTGGTAGCACTGAATCAAAACGACCATCCGATTCCAGTGCCAAGGCTTGAACCTACAACAGAAGATGAAGCCGCAGAATGGGAAGAGGCAAAACGACGCAGAGAACTTAGAAAATCACTGTAATTTTATATCAGCTGGGAGTTAATTCCCCAGCTGATATAGCCTCCGGCAGGATTGCAGAGGTGCGCAGTAGAAGTATGTCATGCAATTGCATGACGCGCACCTCGCAGCAAGAATGCCGAGGCATTCTTGAATGATAAAAGAGCTAAGAGAGCTGGGATTATTTCCCGGCTCTCTTAGCATATCCGGAAACCATCCGGACCATGCGGTCAATCTGTGCCTGCTCTTCCTTTGATTTTCCATCTTTTAAGATTTCCAGAACAAAGGACATTTCCTCCGGAGAAAAAGTGATTCCCTTTTTATGGGCACTGCTGATCAGAGACATCATGACCGGGGCGAGTGATTTCCCGTTTTTCCCCTCTGTCTGTTTCGCAGCAAGCTTTATCAGCTCCAGTTTCACAGGATCCATATTTTTCAGTGCCGGGTGGTTCAACCATTCATTCATTGTCAAAAACTCCTTTCATAAAATCCATAGGGGAGAAACCATTTTCCCCATCGGAATCAGAATTCATAGTCTGCATCATTTCCATCATATTCATGAGATCTTCCATTTGTGACATCTGTGTCTGTTCTTCCGGGCTTAAACAGGATTTTAACTGCTCCAGGACGGAACCAGGATGGTCTGTATTTAGAAATCCATAGAAATGTTCCATCGTAGCTTTCAGTTCCGAAAATTTTATGTAGATAGCTAAGGAGCGCTGCATGGAAGCAGGTGCAAAAGGCAACATCAGCTTTAGTGTATAAAGAGAAGAGGAAGTAACAAGCATGTCAAAAGGAGTCATTAATTTGGGCTTCTGCTCCATAAGCGCTCCTTAAATTATCGTTGTAAATATATATGTGATTTGAATGGAAATTATGAAAAACGGGCATATTTTATAGTGAGAAGATATTTTAAGGAGATTAAAAATGGGTAGAAAGTTGATTATAGATGGAAATGCCGTATACGAACTGGATGAAAATTGTATGCTGAAAAAGAGACTGGAAGATGTACAGACGGAAAAGAACCAGATGGAAGAGAGGAGAAGAACTCAGGAGAATTTGAACGAATATAAACGTATGCTCAGGATGCGGCAAGGGTAGTTGTAACATTCGGAAAAATGTAACAGAATTGTAAGAAATCTGTAATGGCAATTCCTGAAATAGTATGGTAATCTATCGACATGCGGATGATGCTTCTTTATCATCCGCAAAATGTATCTGCAAATTTCAATCATTTCGGAGCCTAATAGTAATCAGGTAATATTCCAAAGTGGTGAATAAGTGACAATAATATGTTTATAGCAATATATCTTGAATATATTTTGAATATGAGATAATATAATTATATATCAGCAGGGAGATGACTCCCACCTCGCAGCAAGAATGCTGAGGCATTCTTGAATTCTTTCGGACATATTACATTTGTCAAAGAAAGGAGAACGAAGAAGATGAAAAAAGACGTAGAAAACATGATGCAGCCGGACAGAGTGGCAGAGGCAGTGACTTATCTAGCAGAGAAAAAGAAGCAGGGAGAGTATACCATCTCGGATTACTATGCCATTCCTGAAGATGTGAGGGCTGAACTGATTGATGGTGTGATCTATGATATGGCACCGCCTCTAAGCGTACATCAGTTGCTGTCGGCCAAAATACATGGATATTTAGCAAGATACATAGAGAAAAAAGGCGGATCATGTATTCCGTTTTTTGCACCAATAGGTGTGCAATTGGATAAAGATGATAAGACAATAGTAGAGCCGGATATTTTAATTGTGTGTGACAGAAATCAGATTACGAGACGTGGGATTTACGGAGCGCCGGATTTTGTGATAGAGATTTTATCTGAAAGTACAAAGAAGAAAGACTCTTACCTGAAATTAATGAAGTACCAGAATGCAGGTGTACGGGAATACTGGCTTGTTGATCCGGAAAAGAAAAAAGTGATTGTCTACGATTTTGAACAGGAAGAAATTCCGAAAATCTATGGATTTGATACGCAGGTTCCAGTTGGAATATTTGGAGGAGAATGTAAGGTGGATTTTGCTGAAATTTATGAAGAAATCAGATTTATATATAAGAAAGAAGAAAAATAGAACGAGGGAGGTTCAACCGAATCTCCCTCATTTTGACTTTATAAAAAGTCTACACTACACTTTGAAAGATGTGAACTAGCAGCAGTCGTTGCCACAGCCGCATCCACCGCAGCCACCACAACCATTGCCGAGTCCACCGCAGCAGATGAGTAATAAGATGATCCACAGGCAACTGTCATTGCCATATCCGCCACAGCCATTGCCACATCCGCCACAGCAGATGAGTAATAAGATGATCCACAGGCAGCTATTATTTGCAAATCCGCAATCATTACCGCATCCGCAGCCATTTCCTCTTCTTCCGTCATCGCATCCACAGCCACAGTTTGTTGCGCTTAAATCGCTCATGTCAATTCCTCCGCATAAAGAATATTTACACTATATCCTATGTCTGGAGGGAAAATGTGTGAATAAATCCAGCTGTTAATAACGCAATAACTTCTTCACAGAATGCTGATAGCGGTAAGCCCGGTTCTGCAGTTTTAACTTTTCAATTTTATTCATATCATTCTTTTCATGCTCGTCATAAAGCTTCAGAAGATATGCAAGATTATAATTCCGGTTCTGATACCATTTGAACAGAAGCCAGTTCATAATATCCGGATACCAGTAGCGCTCCGGAATTTTTGCTTCGCGCAGCAGAATGATATGATGCAGTGCCTTGACAGCCAGTTCGCCAAGCACGGTCGAGTTGTTTTTCTGATGAAACAGGGCATTGCTTTGCTCGATGATATCATATAAGGCACCGGCTGCTTTCCAGTAAGTTACAAATGTAGGATGATCTGGGTCTTCAACTTCTTCAGATTCTTCATAGAGATTAAATGTCTGCATTTTCGAAGGACGGTTTCCGCGGATTTTCCGGTCATATTCGGCACGCTTTGCCGGATCGGAAAGAACAAGGTAAGCCTCCAGAATTTCCTGCATCTTATCAGTTGTATCAATTCCGTTCCTCATATTGACGTCCGGGTGGTAACGCTTGGCCAGTTTATTTTTAGCCAGTGTAATCTCCTGTGCGGACGCCTTTACGGAAACTTCAAGTATATCATAATAGTTTTTGGATTCCATAAATTTCCTCCCCTTATGGTGTCACTATTTACTCCCCAGTAATTAGCAAGAATATCATACGACAAATGCGTGAAGAAATCAATTTCTATTTCGTCGAATATTCTATTTTTAAAGGAAATATTTTGGAGAGACATTTATGGATCGTGTAAAAAAGATGGTGCATTATTGGTGTGATGATATAAAAAAAGCAGGGCTTACCGGAAAAGGGGTGACGGTTGCGGTTCTGGATACCGGACTTGCGCCGCATCCGGATTTTAAGAGCAGGGTTGTCGGCTGGCGGGACTGTATATATAGGAAAGAAAAATGTTATGATGATAATGGACATGGAACTCATGTGGCAGGGATCTTAGGTGGAAGTGGACAGATGTCCGGTGGGATTCTGTCCGGAATTGCTCCGCTTTGTCGATTTGTTATTGTAAAAGTGTTGGATCAAAAAGGGGAGGCAAATGTAGCGAGTATTCTTGCAGGTCTTAAGTGGGTGGAAATGAATCACAGAAAATATAAGATACGGATTGTGAATCTGTCAGCAGGAGCTGGGGAAAATCTGGAGCCCGGGAAAGAAAAAATGTTGATCGAAGCTGTAGAACATCTCTGGGACTTGGGTCTGGTTGTTGTGGTGTCATCGGGAAATAACGGACCGGGAGAAGGAACCATTGCAATTCCGGGAAACAGTCGTAAAGTGATTACGGTCGGTGCTGTAAAAACAGAAAAAGCAGAGAAGGGGAGCTGTTCGGGAGCCGGTCCTACGAAAGAATGTGTAGTGAAACCGGATGTAATAGCACCGGGATACCAGATCATTTCCTGCAACAGTCAGATACACGGAAAGAAAGATGCGTATACGGTAAAAAGTGGAAGTTCCATGGCGACCCCGGTCGTGTCCGGTGCGGTTGCTTTATTGATGGAAAAATATCCGAGGATTAGCAATGTAGAGGTGAAATTAAGACTCAGGGAGACGTGCATACATTTACCCGGAGCAGGCGAACAGGGGTGGGGAATGTTGAATATCCGCGATTTTCTGAAACTTTAGAAGTCTAAAGAGGAAGGAATAGGGATTGTATGCGAGAAAATACAATAAAAATATAAGTGTAAAGAAAAAATACTTGACACCATGAGGCGTATCGTGTATGATAACACAGGTGATAAATGTGAATGAGATTCTAAAACAGGCTCTTCTGTTTGATTTCTATGGAGAATTACTGACAGATCATCAGAAAGAGATATACGGACAGTTTCTATTAGAGGATCTCTCCCTTGGGGAGATTGCCAGGGATGCCGGTATCAGCAGACAGGGAGTACATGATATTGTAAAGCGGTGTGAACAGGCACTGGCAGGATATGAAGAAAAGCTTCATCTTGTTGAGAAGTTCATGACCGTGAAGAATAAAGTAAAACAGATTGATGAATTGCTGGATGAGTATGAGAAAGAACGCAGGGAAGATATTTTAAGCGGAATTCGAATCTTGTCCGGAGAAATCATAGAGGAGTTATAGTATGGCGTTTGACAGTCTGACAGAAAAACTGCAGAATGTATTTAAGAATCTTAGAAGTAAAGGAAGACTTACGGAAGCAGATGTGCAGGAAGCGTTAAAGGAGATTAAGCGTGCGCTTCTGGCGGCAGATGTAAACTTCAAGGTTGTAAAGGATTTTATTAAGACTGTTCAGGAAAGAGCGGTCGGCCAGGATGTTATGAATGGTCTGAATCCGGGTCAGATGGTAATTAAGATTGTAAATGAAGAACTTTGTAATCTGATGGGATCTGAGACAACCGAGATCAAGCTTCAGCCGGGAAGTGCCATTACAGTGATTATGATGGCAGGTCTTCAGGGAGCAGGTAAGACGACTACAACAGCAAAGCTTGCCGGGAAGTTTAAGTTAAAAGGCAAGAAACCGCTTTTGGTTGCCTGCGATGTTTATCGTCCTGCAGCAATTAAGCAGTTACAGATCAACGGGGAAAAGCAGGGTGTGGAAGTATTTACCATGGGTGACAACCATAAACCGGCGAATATTGCAAAGGCTGCAATTGAGCATGCCCAGAAGAATGGCAATAATCTGGTGATCCTTGATACGGCAGGACGTCTTCATATCGATGAAGATATGATGGCTGAGCTGGAAGAGATTAAGAATACTGTTACTGTACATCAGACAATTCTTGTTATTGATGCTATGACCGGACAGGATGCGGTCAATGTGGCAAAAGAATTTGACGAAAAGATTGGTGTAGACGGTGTGATCGTGACCAAACTGGACGGTGACACAAGAGGTGGTGCTGCGTTATCCGTTAAGGCAGTAACCGGAAAACCGATTCTGTATGTCGGTATGGGCGAGAAGCTTTCTGATCTGGAGCAATTTTATCCGGATCGTATGGCAAACCGGATTCTCGGTATGGGAGATGTCTTATCTCTGATCGAGAAGGCGGAGGCAGAACTTGACATTGACGAGGACAAAGCAAAAGAGATGTCCAAGAAGATGAAAAAAGCCCAGTTTGATTTTGATGATTATCTTGAGAGCATCAAGCAGATGAAGAAGCTTGGAGGACTTGGAAATATCATGAACATGTTGCCGGGACTTGGCGGTATGGGAATGGGCAAGATGAAAGGTCTTGGCGATGAGCAGATGGATGAAGCAGAAAAAGGTATGGCACGTATGGAAGCTATGATCCATTCTATGACACCGGCTGAGAGAAGAGATCCGGATCTTTTAAATCCATCAAGAAAGCACAGAATCGCAAAAGGAGCAGGTGTAGACATCAGTGAAGTAAACCGTATGATCAAGCAGTTCAACGAAGCAAAGAAGATGATGAAGACATTTGCAAAACCAGGCAAAAAAGGCAAGTTCAAGTTGCCTTTCTAAAAATGGTATATGGTGCAAGGCACTTTATATAAATAAAACTATTAAAAATAAATATTTTCATTTATGGAGGAAAAGAAAAATGGCAGTAAAAATCAGATTAAGAAGAATGGGACAGAAGAAAGCACCTTTTTATAGAATCGTAGTAGCAGATTCCAGAGCCCCAAGAGATGGAAAGTTCATCGAGGAGATCGGAACATATGATCCAAACCTTGAGCCAAGCGGAATTTCTGTAGACGAGGAAGCAGCTAAGAGATGGTTAAATACAGGAGCTCAGCCGACAGAGGTTGTAGGAAAGATCTTTAAAGCAGCTGGAATTGAGAAATAGATAATTCGTGCCTGGAGGTACAAAGATGAAAGAGTTAGTTGAAGTCATTGCAAAAGCTCTTGTCGATGATCCGGAAAGCGTAACGGTAAACGAACGCACGGAGAAGAAGACAACTATCCTGGAAGTACGTGTTGCAGATTCTGATATGGGGAAAGTAATCGGAAAACAGGGACGTATTGCCAAGGCTATCCGTTCAGTAGTAAAAGCAGCGGCAGCGAAGGAAGACAAGAAAGTGATTGTAGATATTCTGGATTAATCAGGATGGATATAGGGACAGACCGGGTTTTACCAGGCCTGTCTCTCTTTATGAAGAAAGAAATGTGTCCGCCAGAACAGTGAAAGTTCTTCGGACGTTACCAGATATAGATTTATACGAATTGATTCGAAAAAGCGGAGGAATGTATGGAACAGTTATTGCAGGTAGGTGTCATCACACAGCCACACGGGGTGCGCGGAGAAGTGAAAGTCTTTCCGACTACAGATGATCCGGTAAGATTTAAGAAACTGAAAAAAATAATTCTGGATACGGGAAAAGAAAAGCTGGATCTGGAAGTGGAACATGTGAAGTTTTTTAAGCAGTTCGTTATTGTAAAATTTAAAGAATTTGACAATATTAATGATATTGAGCGTTATAAACGCTGTCCGCTGCTCGTGACGAGAGAAAATGCTGTGTCGCTGGAAGAAGATGAGTATTTTGTTGCAGACATGATCGGCATGAAAGTTATAACAGAAGATGGAACAGAATTCGGAACACTGAGTGACGTGATGGAAACAGGGGCGAATGATGTCTATGTGATTGATTCAAAGGAGCATGGAGAGGTTCTTATGCCTGCAATTAAAGAATGTGTTCTGAACGTAGATATGGAAAGTGGGATCATTACTGTTCATCTGATGAATGGTCTGATTTAAGGAGTGTAATCATGCAGTTTTATATTATGACATTATTTCCGGACATGGTGATGGACGGTCTGAATACAAGTATTATCGGACGTGCCATGGATAAAGGACTTTTGGATATAGAAGCGGTAAATATCAGAGACTATGCATTTAACAAACACAACAGCGTAGATGATTATCCTTATGGTGGGGGAGCAGGTATGCTGATGCAGGCAGAGCCAGTGTATCAGTGCTATGAGGCTGTGAAAAAGAAAATAGAAACGAAAGCTTTGCTAAGCGATCCGGGTACCAGGAAAAGCCCGCGTGTGATTTATCTGTCTCCACAGGGAAAGACATTTAACCAGACGATGGCAGAGGAATTTGCCCAGGAAGAAGATCTGGTATTTTTGTGCGGACATTATGAAGGAATTGATGAACGGGTATTAAATGAAGTTGTCACAGACTATGTGTCGATTGGAGATTATGTCCTGACTGGCGGAGAGCTTCCGGCTATGATTATGATCGATGCGATTTCCAGACTGGTGCCGGGGGTTCTGCATAATGATGTGTCCGCAGAATTCGAGAGCTTTCAGGATAATCTTCTTGAGTACCCACAGTATTCCAGACCGGAGATCTGGCATGATAAGCAGGTGCCAGCCATACTTTTGTCCGGTCATCATGCGAATATAGAAAAATGGCGCAGAGAGCAGTCTGTGATCCGCACAGCAAAGAACCGTCCGGATCTGATTGAAAAAGCCAAACTGACAAAAGAAGAGCAGAAGCTGGCGAAAGAAATTATGCTTGAAGCTACAGGACAGTAGAATTTAGAAAACTGTCAATTTACAATCTGGAAAGATTAAAAACATTGAATGGATTGCCAAAAAAATAAATGAAAAAATAAAATTAAAAACTTCTTGCAACATAAAGAAGTTTGTGATAAAATATAATATGTTGTGAAGAAAAACGAGATGGTCCTCTGGTACATTTTGTATTAAGAACGTCCAATTAAACAAGGAGGTCACACAGATGAACGATATTATTAAGAATATTGAGGCAGCTCAGTTAAAAGAGCAGGCTCCAGAATTCAGAGTTGGAGATACTGTAAAGGTTTACGGTAAGATTAAAGAGGGTAACCGTGAGAGAATTCAGATTTTTGAAGGAACTGTTCTTAAGAGACAGGGTGGCGGTTCAAGAGAGACATTTACAGTTAGAAAGACATCTAACGGAATCGGTGTTGAGAAGACATGGCCAGTTCACTCACCTAACGTAGAGAAGGTTGAAGTAGTAAGAAGAGGTAAAGTAAGAAGAGCTAAACTTAACTACTTAAGAGACCGCGTTGGTAAGAAAGCTAAAGTTAAAGAGCTGGTAAAATAATTAAACGAAGAGAACAGAGTAAAAAAGGACAACTACATACATGTAATTGTCCTTTTTCTGATATAGGGATAAATCTATGAAAAAAAGTTCGATAAGGGGTAATTTTACGGGCAGAGAGAATGCCAGAAAAAGGGCGGCAAAGAAACGCCGGAAACAGCGGGAAGCTAAGAGAAGAAAACTTTTAAGACAGCAGAAGAGAATACAGCAGCCGACAAAGAAAAAAGTTGTAAAGCTGTTAAGAAGCATAGACTGGTCTTTAATCCCAGTTATTGGAAAGTGGATTTTTCAGATTGCATTGACAATACTGATCGCATTTGTGTGTGTATGGTATTTCGGACAGCGTGTGAGTGTTGTCGGAGATTCCATGAAGCCGGTTCTTGAAAACGGGGATATTGTGCTCGCCAACCGGATTGTGTATAATGCAAGCAAGCCGAAGCGTGGCGATGTCATTATATTTAAACCAAAGGGAAATGAAAATTCCCATTATTATATTAAGCGGATCATTGCTCTTCCGGGAGAGAGCGTGGAGATTGTCGAAAATTCAGTCTACATCAATGGTGAAAAGCTGCAAGAAGATTATGAGACTTCCAAGATTGATGATGTAGGCATTGTAAATGAAAAGATAAAATTAGGCAGTGATGAATATTTTGTTCTTGGTGACGACAGGCAGAACAGTGAAGACAGCCGTAATGCCAATGTAGGAAATGTGAAATACAGTTACATTTACGGAAAAGCCTGGTTTGTCATCTCGCCAAAAACACACTTTGGATTTGTAAAGGAGTAGAAATATGCATTTTCAGTGGTATCCGGGTCATATGACAAAAGCAAAGCGTATGATGCAGGAAAATATTAAATTGATTGATTTGATCATTGAGCTTGTAGATGCCAGGGTTCCGTTATCCAGCAGGAATCCGGATATTGATGAGCTTGGTAAGAATAAAGCGAGACTGATCATTTTGAATAAATCAGATCTGGCAGAGGAAAGATGGAATGAGGCATGGACCGAATATTTTAAGAAAAAAGGATTCCATGTTGTGAAAGTAAATTCAAGAAAAGGCGGCGGAGTAAAATCCGTACAAAGCGTGATCCAGGAGGCATGTAAGGCGAAGATCGAGCGCGATAGAAAGCGTGGGATTCTGAACCGTCCGGTTCGTGCCATGGTCGTTGGAATTCCGAATGTAGGAAAGTCTACATTTATTAATTCACTTGCCGGAAAAGCAGCCGCTAAAACCGGTAACAAGCCAGGTGTAACGAAAGGAAAACAATGGATCCGCCTGAACAAACAGGTAGAGCTTCTGGATACACCGGGAATTCTTTGGCCAAAATTCGAAGATCAGACAGTAGGATTGCGGCTTGCGCTGATCGGTTCGATTAAGGATGAGGTGTTACAGACAGAAGAGCTGGCAGCAGAGCTGATCCGTTTTCTGGCAGCAAATTATCCGGGTGTACTGGAGAATAAGTATACCATTACAGCTGCCCCAGACCCATATGTAATGCTTGGGCGTATTGCAGAAAGCAGACATTGCCTTGTCCGTGGAAACGAACTGGATACGGAGAAGGCAGCCATGCTTTTGATGGATGATTTCCGGGAAGGAAAGCTTGGACGACTTACGCTTGAGTATCCACAGACAGAAGAAGCGTAAAGGTAAATAGAAATCAGAAAGGGGAACTTACTTTCTATGTCAAGAAGACGAAGAAGGAGAGAGCCGGGAATTATAAGAGAGATATTAGGGTGGATTTTTTATATTATAGTCATTCTTGTCTTAACATATGTCATCATTACTTATGTGGGACAAAGAACAAGTGTCAGCGGGTCATCCATGGAGACGACTCTAAGCGATGGAGATCAGCTTCTGGTGGACAAGCTGTCTTACCGGTTCCAAGATCCGAAACGTTTTGATATTATTGTATTTCCATATCAGTATGAGGAAAATACTTACTATATAAAACGTATTATCGGGCTGCCGGGAGAGACGGTACAGGTAGTAGACGGTTATGTCTATATCAATGGCAGCCGCTTGGAATCAGACATTTATGGAAATGAACTGATGGACGATCCGATGGCGGCATCGCAGCCAATTACCCTTGGAGAAGATGAATATTTTGTACTTGGCGATAACCGGAATCACAGTCAGGACAGCCGTGACCCGAGTGTAGGAGAAGTGAAGAAAGATACGATCATGGGAAAAGCGTGGGTGCGTATCTATCCATTTGACAAGATGGGAGTGATCAGGCATGAATAAGCGGGAAGAAGAAAAGCTGAAAAAACAGCAGGAACGTCTGGAAAAAGAGATTGCAAGAACAAAAGCAATGAGCACATTTGAAGAAGAATACAAGGATTATCCGTACATTTGCGGGATTGATGAGGTCGGACGAGGACCGTTGGCAGGTCCGGTCGTGGCAGGAGCTGTGATTCTGCCCAAAGATGATATGATCCTGTATCTGAATGATTCAAAAAAGCTGTCCGAAAAAAAGCGTGAAATGCTGTATGACGAGATCATGAACCGCGCGGTAGCAACGGGGATTGGTATGGCAAGTCCTGCGAGAATTGATGAAATTAATATTTTGCAGGCCACTTATGAAGCAATGCGTATGGCAATTGATAATCTGAAAGTGCGTCCGGACATTTTGTTAAATGATGCGGTGACGATTCCACAGGTAGACATTTTGCAGGTGCCGATCATCAAAGGTGACGCGAAAAGCATTTCTATCGCGGCAGCGAGTATTATTGCAAAAGTGACGAGAGACCGGCTGATGGTGGAATATGACAAGGTACTGCCGGGGTATGATTTTGCAAGTAATAAAGGATATGGAACGAAAGCACATATTGCAGGGTTAAAAGAACTGGGACCGACACCGATCCACAGAAGATCTTTCATACATAATTATGTATAAGAAGAATAATCGCAGGACAGGCACCGGCTATGAAAGAAAAGCAGGTGCTTATCTTGAATCTTTGGGATACAAGATTGTGACATATAATTATCGCTGCAGGCTGGGAGAGATCGATCTGATTGCAAGAGACGGAGAATACCTTGTCTTTGTAGAAGTGAAATACAGAACTACGGGTGTAAGCGGCTATCCGGCAGAGGCAGTCGATGCCCGTAAACAACAGACTATCGCAAAATGTGCCATGCATTTTCTGATGAAGCAGGGGAACGATGACGTACCATGCAGGTTCGACGTGGTTGCCATAGCCGGAGCTGAGGGTCAGGAAGAAATCACGCTATATAAAGATGCATTTACACTGATGTAGTTAATGTAGCTTTTGGATTTGAAGATATGTAAATGCAGCAACGAAGTATGGACAGATGAAGTTAGGAGAAATATATGAGTCTTGGATTAAAATATAAGAATAATGAGCAGATATTTGTAGAGCGGCAGCGCGGCGGTGTGCCGTATCTGTCCTATCCGCTTTTGGAAAATACAGGAATCGTCAACCACGGATTTTCTACCAGACTGGGTGGAGTCAGTACCGGGTGCTTCAGTTCTATGAACATCAGCCTGACAAGAGGAGATGATCCGGAGGCGGTGAAAAAGAATCGTGAACTGATTGCGCAGGCAATCGGCGTAGAAGTGGCAGATTTTACTTATACGCAGCAGACACATACAACGAATGTAAAGCGCGTGTACGCCAGGGAGAGGGGACAGTCCTTTCCTGAGACAGACGGAATGATTACGGACGTGCCGGGAATCTGTCTTGTAACTTCTTATGCAGATTGTGTACCACTTTATTTTGTGGATCCGGTGAAGAAAGTCATTGGACTGAGCCATTCTGGATGGAGAGGAACAGTTGGAAAGATTGGAAAAGTAACTGTGGAAAAGATGGAGGAAGAGTTTGGTTGTGATCCGGCAGATATTTTAGGAGCGGTAGGACCGTCTATCTGTCAGGATTGTTATGAAGTCAGTGAAGATGTTATTAAAAAATTCCGTGAGAATTATGACGAAAATCTCTGGCCTGAAATTTTTTATCAGAAAGAAAATGGAAAATATCAGTTGAATTTATGGAAGGCAAATGAGTCTGTTTTTTTAGAATCAGGAATTCTTCCGGAGCATATTGCAGTGACCAATGTATGTACACACTGCAACCCGGATATTTTGTTCTCACACAGAACAACAGGAAATGAACGCGGAACATTGAGTGCATTTCTTGCCCTGAAGAAATAGAGAGACTGGATATGAAAATGTAAACTAGAAAGTAAAGCAGGAGACAATAATATGAATAGCATGTTGTTAAAATTGGCAACAACACAGGGGACATCCTTAAAAGTGGATTCAGGGGATGTGTCACAAGGGGTGGCAGATGCGACAAAAGGAGTGACAGATGCAACGCAGGATGCAGTGAATGAGGTGAATCAGGCAACGCAGTATCTGCAGGAGCATCTTTCAGACCTGATCGGATTTGGAGTGAAAGTGCTGATCGCAATTGCAGTATTTATGATCGGGCGTGTTCTGATCCAATTTATACGGAAAATTGTGAGAAAATCGCTGGCAAGGTCCAGTGCAGACAAAGGAGTAGAGCAGTTCGTAGACTCTGTTTTGAAATTTTCTTTATATTTTCTGTTGATTTTTATGATTGCAGCAAAATTAGGAGTTGATACAACTTCAGTGGCAGCGATTATTGCTTCTGGCGGTGTAGCAATCGGTCTTGCTCTGCAGGGAAGCCTTTCTAATTTTGCAGGCGGAGTATTGATTCTGCTTCTGAAACCATTTGAAGTGGGAGATTATATTATTGAGGATACAAACCACAACGAAGGGACGGTAAAGGAAATTCAGATTTTTTATACAAAGTTATCGACCGTTGATAATAAAACGATTGTGATTCCAAATGGAATGCTGACCAACAACAGTCTGACGAATGCAACGGCTAAGGCGGAGAGAAAGCTGGATCTGAAAGTAGATATTGCTTATGAAGCGGACTTGCGAAAAGCAAAGGCGGTCATTGAGGAGATTATCAGACAGGACGATGCGACCATCAAGAATGAAGAAATTCTGGTATTTGTCCATGAACTTGCAGAAAGTTCGGTAGTCATTGGTGCCCGTGCATGGGTGAAGAATGAAGATTACTGGAATGCAAGATGGAGGATTCTGGAAGAAATCAAACTGAAACTGGATGAGAATGAAATTGAGATGGCATATCCGCATCTGACTGTCCAGATGGGAAAAGAGAACTGATAAGAAGCAAGAAGTAAAAAATGCTTCAGAAACTAAAAAAGTTCTTGCAAATCTGAGAAGATTCGATATAATAGTAGTTGTGGTTGTCGTACGTCAATCACAACATTTGCTGGAATAGCTCAGTTGGTAGAGCACTTCACTCGTAATGAAGGGGTCGTCGGT
>OLOM01000928.1_pt1 | contig 21200 bp, 18 predicted proteins | sample 1672531 | NCBI WGS metagenome assembly OLOM01 (sample SAMEA3136696, study PRJEB25190) | human gut metagenome | reverse complement strand
CGACCGTGGTACGGAATTCATAATCCAGACTTCCGTTCATAAGGAAAGCAGCCGTTTCTTCTACGGCAGACAGCAGTTTTTCACTGCTGCTTCCGGCCAGCCGGTCATAATGCTCCCGGGAGCTTTTGATATCCATGGCGACGTAATCGACGAGGTTTTCGCCGACGATGGCGGCGAGCTTCTCCGGGAATCCACCGTTGGTGTCGAGCTTGATCTGATAGCCGAGGGCTTTGACGGCGCGCAGGAAATCGGCGATATCTGGCTGCAGCAGCGGCTCACCGCCGCTGACACAGACGCCATCGAGCAAGCCCTGGCGTTTTTTCAGAAAAGCGAGCACGGCGTCGGTGTCTTCCCCTGGACCGAAAGGCCCGCTGATGAGCTCGCTGTTGTGGCAATAGGGACAGTTGAGCTGACAGCCACCGGTGAACAGCGTCGCGGCGACGTGCTCCGGATAATCCAGGAGGGTGAGTTTTTGTAGTCCTTGTATGTTCATGCTTTTTCTCCTCTTACTTCACGAGCTCCTCGAGCTTGGTCCAGATGGCGCGTTCTTCCTGAGCGCTTTCGCCGTGGCGTTTGAGATCGTTCCACGCCGGGAACTGGCTGACGATCTCGTTGTGGAGCTGGGCGTCTTCGTCTGTCGGCAGATCGGTGTCGGTGTTCATGCGCTGCCAATGGGCCTGGTAGGTGTCGCTCTGTACCTTTGCTGCCGGCAGCGCGGAAACAGCCACGAGGGCACAGTTGAGAAATGCGGCCATGAGCAGCAGCCTGGCGGTGCCGGAGCGTCCGTCGTCGCGACGTGTGGACAAAGCGATGACAGCCAGCGGCACGATGAACCAGAGAAAAGCGACGCTGCGCGCCCACCAGATCGTCGGCGAAAAAAGCGCAATCGCCAAAAGTGGCAGCAAAAACCAGAGAAAGGCGGTGCGGCGTCCGATGTAATCCGGCTGCTCCTCCTCTTCCTCGTCTTCACCTTCGTTGTCGATGTAGATGGCGTTGTCATCGACGGTGCGGCGACGCGGCGCGATGATGGCGACGAGGGTCAGCACGACGCCGAGAATGATCAGAAGCCCGCCGAGGAAACCGAATCCGCGCAGCGGCACATCGGCGCGCGCATAGGCGGAATGAAAGAGCGCTGTGAACTGCTGCAGCAGGATGTTGAGATTGAGGGAGCCGACGTCTGGCGAAGCGATGAGGCTGTAGAGAAAACGGCCGAACCAGGTTTTTCCTTCTAATATAACAGGCGTGTAAGCGCTGGTCACATCGACCTTACAGATCAGCGAGCCGGTGTCGACGAGGTTCTGGATGTACGGGTTGAAACCGAGGATGACAAAGCCGGTGAAGATCACCAGCACAGCGCGAATGGCCAGCCAGCGCACGGCGCGTTTTTTGTAGAGCACGGCGACGGTGATAAAAAAGCTGGCAGCGAGCACAAAGGCTGCTGTGAGCCCGCCGGACTGAGCATGCAGGATGAAGATCCAAAGCGCAGCCAGAACGCCCAGAAGGTCGCTGTGCAGATAGCCTTCATTTAAGATGAGATAGCCCAGGAGCAGAAAGCTCTGGATGCAATAGGCCAGCGCAGCGTCGGCGTAGAGGCTGAACACCTGCGAGATCGCCACAGGGCTTACGAGAGAGAGCAGCGCAGCCAGCGTCGCCACGCGACGGCGACCGTCTGAGAGCCAGACAAAGCAGTGACGCGCCAGCAGAAACGCCGGCACAGCGAAAAGCAGCGTGTGCACCTTGGCCATTTCGTAATGGCCAAGAAAAGCGTAGACACTCGCATCCACATACCAGAAGGCTTTGCCGGAGCGCAGCACCACTTCCGAAACGCTCGCGGCGTCGTCGTAGATCGGGTTCCAGCCAGCGGCGAGCTGCACAATGGCTTCGGTGTAAAATCCGCGGCCCCAGTTGGAATGCTCCCAGATCACGCTGACGGCGTAGCCGCAGAGGATGACCGCTGCGAGAAAACTCACGCCCATGAGCACGAGCGCGCGCTTGCGGATCGGGCGGCCGTCGATCTTTCCCAGCCAGTAGAGCCCGACGAGGCTGAGCACAATGACGAGAGGCAGCGTAAAAGAAAACACGCGCAGCCCCACCAGCGCTGCAAACGCATTCACGAGAAAAAGCACGCAGAGCATGAAAAGCCAGCCACAGGCCCACGCGACAGAGCGCGCGAGCGGCGGCATGTTGCTGTCTGTCATTGTCCCACCTCCTCTGCTATCTGCGAAAAACCGCCCTGCCTTCCGTGCCACAGAAAACAGGGCGATGCTTGGATCATTTTTGTACCGCACCGTCGATGAGCTGGTGCTCGTCGGTCGAAATAACGTGGCGGCGTTCCATCAGCATGCGTTCGCGCATGCTCCAGAGGCTTGGCGAATAGTCCACGTAATAATGATGCGGATTTTCAAAGCGCTTGACTTCGTCCCAGAGGGTTTCGATCTCGCTCTTACAATATTCGCGGATCTCCGCCACACTTGGGCAGTCGTAAACGAGCTGGCCTTTCTCGAAGATCGGCACCTGCAGACGTTCTGCGCGATAATTCTTGACGGTCTTACGTTTCCAGACGGCGTTTGGATCGAAGATCTCGATCGGTTTGCTGTCGTCGATGGTCTCGTCGGCGAGCATCACGAGATCGGCGATGGCCTTGTTCGTTTCAAGATCGAAGAGGCGCCATGGCATTTTGTAGCCTGGCGTGGTGATCTTGCCGATGTTTTCGCTGATCTTGATGCGTGGCTGCAGGAGTCCGTCCTCTTCCACGGCGACCATTTTGTAGACGCCGCCGAACACAGGATCGCTCTTGCAGGTGATGAGTCGTTCGCCGACGCCGAAGCTGTCGAGCTTGGCGCCCTGCACGAGCAGATCCTGGATGAGAAATTCATCCAGCCCGCCGCTGGCGACGACGGCACAATCTTCGAAGCCCTCGGCGTCGAGGATCTCGCGCACGCGCTTCGAGAGATAAGCGATGTCGCCGCTGTCGATGCGCACACCTGCTGGGCGGTAGCCCTTCGGCACGACGACTTCCTTGAACACCTTGATGGCGTTTGGCAGTCCGGAGTCGAGCACGTCGTAGGTGTCGATGAGCAGGGTGCAGGCCTGTGGATAGGCTTCGGCGTAGAGACGGAAGGCTTTTTCTTCGTCGTTGAAAAGCTGCACCCAGCTGTGGGCCATGGTGCCGAGCGCTGGCACGCCGTAGTCGCGATCTGCCGCTGTGTCGGCAGAACCAGCAACACCGCCGATGTAGGCAGCGCGCGCGCCGTAGTTGGCGGCGTCTGGTCCCTGGGCGCGGCGGGAACCAAATTCCATGACACTGCGGCCCTTGGCTGCGCGCACGATGCGGTTGGCCTTGGTGGCGATGAGACACTGGTGGTTGATCGTCAGAAGCAGCATCGTCTCCAGGAACTGCGCCTGGATGACGGGACCGCGCACGGTGACCAGCGGCTCATGCGGAAAGACCGGGCGCCCTTCCGGCACTGCCCAGATGTCGCACTCGAATTTGAAATCGCGCAGGTACTCGAGGAAGCCTTCGTCGAAAAGTTGTTTGCCGCGCAGGAATTCGATGTCCTCGTCGGTGAAGTGGAGATTGTTGAGATAATCGATCAACTGCTCCAGCCCGGCCATGATGACAAAGCCGCCGTCGTCCGGGATATCGCGGAAAAACATATCAAAATAAACAATCTTGTCCTTCAGACCGTTGATGAAATACCCGTTCCCCATGGTGATCTCATAAAAGTCTGTCAAGAGCGTCAGGTTGCGCTCGTTCATAATCGTCATCCTCCTTAGGCGCGCCACAGTTCAATGGCGGAGAGCCCATCCTCAAGGCAATAATCCTTGTTGTATTCGTAGATCTGATCCAGAACGCCAGCGCCTTCCGGCTGATTTTCGGCGCGACGGATCAGCGGTTTTACATGTTCAAAAAACGTTGTGCGCAGAAGCTCTTCGCCGATGACCGCTTCAAACACGCCCTGCAGATCGGCGATGCGGAATTGTTCCGGCACCCAGTTGAAGGCGATCGGCGTGCGGTAGAGTTTGGTGCGCAGGCTTTCGACAGCGCAGCAGATCATCTCGAGATGGTCGAAGGCCAGCGCGTCGGCGTCTTCGTGTACTTCGCGACGCCAGCCGCCTCTGCCATCACTGATGAGATCGATGCTGCCTGTGATCACGATGTCATCGTGTGTGAGCGACAGGTGGCAGCGATAATGCTCTGGCGAATGCGCTTCGGTGCGCATGGAAACGCTGAACCACGCTGCTTCGGCGGCGTCGTCTGCCGCGCTCACATCGCCTGATTCGCCATAGGGCACGACGGCCAAAAAGCACTGGGTGATCACGCGCGTGCGTGGATCGCGGTCTGGACGACTGAAGGTGACGACATCGCCCTGATAAACCGGCGCAAGACCGGTTTCCTCCTGGCATTCGCGGGCAGCACAGTCGGCCAGGCTTTCATTTTTTTCGAGAAAACCACCAGGCAGCGCCCAGCCGCCGGCGAAAGGTGGGCGGCCACGCTTCACGAGCAGAAGCTCGAGCTTGCGCTGCGGATATTTTTTCGTGGCGTTCTCCGGCGTGTCAAGGGCGCGAAAGACGGCGCTGTCGGCGGTCACCGACGGATGCCAGTAGGGGCTGTCGTCGTAGCCCTCACAAAAACGGATATCTTCCTCGCTGAGTTGCATCTCCATTCACCTCGCTCAGATCCAGGCGTCGGTGTCCTGCGCCGGCGCAAGCTCCCAGCCGTCGTAAACAGCGAGCTCTTCTTCGATGGCTTCGAAGCATTCGTAGGTTTTCTCGGTCAGCGTCATCAGATTGAGGTCGTGCTTGGCGAGCATCTTCAGCCCCAGGCTCATCGGCTCCAGCTCTTCCTCGTACATGTGGTCGTCGATGACCTCAAAGCCGAGGATCTGCAGCTGGGTAGCGACGCGCGCGCGGGTGGCGCCGTCCTGGAAGTAGAAATAATAGTAGACGCTGTAGTCGTGATCGAGATCGATGCCCGCTTCCTTGAGATTCTGCACCATGTAGCGGTTGCGGATGTGGGCCATATCAATCTCGGATGGATAGATGGCGTCGAAGAAGAAGCGCCAGCCGCCGTCGTTATCGCTCATGTAGTTGAAGTCGTAGTCGCTGTATTCAGAAGCGATCTTGCCGACGAGCGGCGCCAGATATTCAACGTCCGGGCCGTAGAAATAGAACATGCGCGTGCCGGCATAGGTGACGGAGCCGACAAAGCGGGCGCGGGCTTCTTCGTCCATGACCTTGACAATGTAGCTCTGGATCTCGAGGATCTTGTCTTCCTCTTCTTCCTTATAAAAGCCGTCGATGTCTGGATCGAGGAATTCCATCTGGATCCCCATGAGCCAGTGCAGCGCAGGGATCGGCGCCTTATCGCCGATGGCCACGTCAACGTTGACGAGGGCGCGGCCGTCGTCCATGCTCGTAACGTAGAGCTCATACTGCGGTGGGATGTCCAGCGCCGGATCGCGCACGGCGTCGTCATCTGCAAAGCTGAATTCAATTTTCTGTCTGATCTCTTTATCTAAATTTTCCATTGGAACCTCACTTAGTCTCAAAATATTCAATATCTCTAGTATAACGGATTCGCCGGAGCGCGTAAAGAAAGAAAGACGATGGATAAGATTTATTTCTGTCGCGTTGTCGCCGACGCGCGCTGGCGAGCATGCGCGCGAAAAGCCGACGCCGCTCATTTTTCACCGCTGCGCATGCGGCTAGCGATTGACAAGGCTCTGCCGCCGTTTTATACTTAATCATGGGTCAGCAGATGACCCGCGCGATATTGTCAACCGCGCCTGCCTCGGCGGGCGTTTTTTATTCATCAGAGGAGGCAAAAGAATGGGCAACGATACCTTCTATATTACCACACCGATCTATTATCCAAGCGCCAAGCTGCACATCGGCAACGCCTACAGCACGGTGCTCGCCGACACTGCTGCACGCTACAAAAAAATGCGCGGCGTCGACACCTTCTTTCTCACCGGCAGCGACGAGCACGGCATGAAGATCCAGCGCGCCGCCGAAGCTGCTGGCATGACGCCAAAACAATACGTCGACGAGATCGTCGAAGGGCCTGGCGGATTTAAAAACCTCTGGCAGGCGCTCCTCATCGACTACGACAAATTCATCCGCACTACCGACGACTACCACGTCAAAGCGGTGCAGAAGCTCTTCCAGATCATCTACGAAAAAGGCGACATCTACAAATCTTCCTACAGCGGCCACTACTGCACAAGCTGCGAAACCTTTTTCACCGATCTGCAGCTGGTCGACGGTGACCACTGCCCGGACTGCGGCAAGAAAACAGAGATACTCTCGGAAGAAAGCTATTTCTTCAAGATGAGCAACTACCAGGATGAGCTCCTGAAATACATCGACGAGCATCCAAACTTCATCGTGCCGGAAAGCCGCCGCAATGAAATGGTGAACTTCATCAAGGGCGGGCTCGAAGATCTCTGCATCTCCCGCTCCACCTTCGACTGGGGCATTCCTGTGCCGATCGACGAAAAGCACGTCATCTACGTCTGGTTCGACGCCCTCTCCAACTATATCACCGCCCTCGGCTGGGGCTCGGACGACGACAGTCTCTACCAGAAATTCTGGCCAGCGAACGTGCACGTTGTCGGTAAGGACATCGCGCGCTTCCACGCGGTGATCTGGCCAACGATCCTGCTCGCTGCCGGCATTCCGCTGCCAAAGCAGGTTTTCGGCCACGGCTGGGTGCTTTCTGACGGCGGCAAGATGAGCAAATCCAAGGGCAACGTCGTCGATCCGTTCAAGCTCATCGACAAATACGGCGTCGACGCTGTGCGCTACTATCTCCTGCGCGAGATTCCTGTCGGTCAGGACGGCAACTACACCGAAGAGCTCTTCATCACCCGCTACAACAACGACCTCGCCAACGACTACGGCAATCTCGTCAGCCGCACCGTGTCGATGATCGACAAATATTGCGGCAACATCATGCCAGCGCCTGAGCAGGAAGAGGTTATCGACGAAGACCTCGTGCAGATGGCCGTCACCCTGCCTGCACATGTGGCGCTCGAGCTCGACAAGCTCAACTTCCCTGGCGCCCTCAGCCGCATTTTCGCGCTGATCGGCCGCGCCAACAAATACATCGACGAAACCACACCATGGATCCTCGCCAAGGACGACAAATACCACGCACGTCTCATGACCGTGCTCTACAATCTCGCCGAGATCTGCCGCATCACGACGATCCTGCTGAAACCATTCATGCCAAATCTGGCACCACGCGTTTCCGAGCAGCTCGGCGTCGATCTCACCCAGGCAACCTGGGCAGACGCCACGACCTGGGCAATGACGCCTGCTGGCTGCAGAGTCACCAAGGGCGAACCGCTCTTCCCTCGCATCGATCCAAAGAGCATCGAGATCAAGGAAGAACCAAAAGAAGAAACGCCATCTGTTCAGTTCAAGGACGAGATCGCCTTTGACGATTTCAGCAAGCTTGATCTGCGCGTCGCCGTTGTCAAAGACTGCCAGCCAGTCAAAAAAGCCGACAAGCTCCTGCAGTTCACCCTCGACGTTGGCGGCGAAGAACGTACCATCGTCAGCGGCATCCGCAAATTCTACGACGATCCAGCAGCGCTCATCGGCAAGAAGCTCGTCATCATCGCCAACCTGGCGCCAAAGAAGATCCGCGGCATCGAAAGTCGCGGCATGATCCTCACCGCTGCCACCGACGACGACAGCGCGCTGGAAGTGCTCAGCGTTGAAAACGCTGAGATCCCATCTGGCGCAACGATCAGCTGAGGCGCGTCATGGACTATCTCATGGACACCCACTGCCACGTCATGGACCCGGCCTTCGCCGACGATTATGACGAGGTATTGGCGCGTACACTCACCCTTCGCGCTGTCGTGAACATCGGCTGCAATTTCGAAGACGCCGAAGCCGCCGTCGCCCTCGCGGAAAAGGAGCCGCAGGTATACGCTGCCGTGGCGTTGCATCCAGAGGACGCGCGCAAGTACGACGAGGCGAAATGGCAGCGTCTGTGCGAGCTGGCAAAGCATCCACGCGTTGTTGCCATCGGCGAGACCGGCCTCGACTATCACTGGGACACCGCAACGCCTGAGGAGCAGAAAATTCTTCTGGCGAAACACATTGCCCTCGCCAAGGAACTCTCCAAGCCCCTCATCATCCACGACCGCGAAGCGCATCGCGACTGCTTCGACGCGCTCTGGGCCGGTGGCGCTGAGGAAGTGAGCGGCGTTTTCCACGCTTACTCCGGTTCCGTGGAAATGATGCACGAAGCCGTCGCCCACGGATTTTACATCGGCCTCGGCGGCGTTGTCACCTTCAAAAATGCCAAAACCGCCAAGGAAGTCGCCAAGCAGGTGCCTCTCGATCGCCTGCTACTCGAGACCGACTGCCCATATATGACACCTGTGCCATTCCGCGGCAGACGCAACGAGCCAAGCTATGTGCGCTATGTCGCCGAAGAGATCGCGCGCCTGCGCGAGATCGACGTGAACGACCTCTGCCGCATCACCTGGGAAAACGCCTTCCGACTGTTTAAGACGGAATTTTAATAGAAAAGACCAAAGTAACGACTGATTCTCAGCCTATACTTTGGTCTTTTTCTTGCTCGCAATCGTTCAGCCTTAATTTCCCAGGCTTTCGAGCATCAGCTGTTCGATGCGTAAAGCATCCGGTTGAAAGCGCGTAAACTGGATCCCTTGTCGCAGCATACGAATCACGCGCCGTGCAGCACGATCTATTTCCAGCCTTTCATTTGGATTTGCGATCTGTACCGCTTGCCCGCCACGAAAGTACGGCCCTCAACAAATGATGCTGAAACTGGAAACATGTCCTGCAAAAGCAGTGCCGCTTTTTTCCGGCGATCTGTGTTATTTTCAGAGACACCGTCTCGCGTCCATTACGTTGGCGCTTAGCAATGATGCGCTCATATTTTTCCACTTTTGAGCTGCACGGTATCATCCAATACAATCCTGTACGTCCATCCTTTATCGCATAGTAGTGTGGTCGCATGGTGGTCGGATAATTTCGCATCAAGTACGGATCCTGCACAAATTCAAAAAAATGCATCCTTTATGAAATAAACGTGTCCAGGCAGAAGTTCCATCGTTTCCCGACTCCTCGTAATAAAAATAATGCCCTTTGACAAAATCGCAAAGGGCATTGAGACGTTTTCACGGCCTGTTTATATCACCGCGTGGCCGGTAACGGTCGAAACTGATTCACGGCCTGTTTATATCACCGCATGGCCGGTAACGGTCGAACGTTTAACAGGTGCCTCAAACCTGTCATAACTGATAAAGCACAGGAGTGCTTTTCTACTAACAGTATATCAGAAATGAGACAGTGACGCAACGCCTGCTTCCAGATTTTCACCGCTCACCTGCGTGGGCGGCTTTTCTTTTTACGGCGTATCTTATATAATGAAAGAAATCTCACCAAAGGAGAACAACCATGAAACACTATGATATGATCGTCATCGGCACAGGCGCTGCGAACATTGTGCTCGAAGCGGCGCAGCAGCAGGGCCTGCGCTGCGCGCAGATCGAGCGTGGAAAATTTGGCGGCACCTGTCTGACGCGCGGCTGCATTCCGACGAAGGTGCTCGTCACTGCGGCGGACCGTCTCTACGAAATGCGCGAAGCTGCAGCGCTGGGGCTTTCGGCTGAAAATATTTCCTTCGACTGGCAGAAGATCTCGGCGCGCGTCTGGCAGAAGATCGACGAAAGCATCGGTCTGCGCCAGTTTTATCTCGACGAGCCTCACACCGACGTGTACGAAGGCACGGCGCATTTCACCGACGACCACACCATCGAGGTACATTATCCCGACGGCAACAAGAGCGAACCGCTGACTGCTGAGAAGATCTACATCGCCACCGGCGGCAAAACGAAGATCCCACAGATGGCCGGCGTGGAAAATGTGGACTACTACACGAGTGAGTCGTTCTTCGGCGAAAAATATCCGTCGGAGCCGTTCCGCGATATCATCGTTGTCGGCGGCGGCGCCATTGGCTGCGAATTTGCGCACATCTTCCGCGCCTTCGGTGCGCGCGTGCAGCTGGTGCAGCACAATGTGCGTCTGCTGCCGAAATCTGACGAGGACTGCTCGGCGGCGTGTCGGAAAAATCTCGAGGCCGACGGCATCACCCTCTACTTCAACAAAGAAACGCCAGCTGTGCGCAAGGAAAATGGCCGCATTGTACTGACGATAGAAGATCGTGCAACTGGCGCACTGGAAGAGATCGACGCCGAAGACCTCTTCATCTGTCCCGGCATTGTGCCAGCGACGGATGGGCTCGGCCTGGAAAACACGCAGATCGCGCTGGACAGCCGCGGCTGGATCCGCACGAACGAATTTCTCGAAACGAGCGTCGATGGCGTCTACGCCCTTGGCGATATCAACGGACGTCAGCAATTTCGCCACAAAGCGAATTATGAGGCAGACATCCTCGCCTACAACCATTACAAAAGTTCTGGACCAACCGACAAACGCTGGGCGCGCTACGATCTCGTACCGGCGGTCACCTTCACCCATCCGGAGGTTGCCGACGTCGGTCTCACTGAAGCACAGGCGCGCGAACGTGGTCACAAGGTGCGCATCGGTGTGAATCCATACAGTGCCACGGCGAAAGGCTACGCCCTCGGCTATGAGCCAGGCTCGGAGGATTGCGCCTTCGCCAAGCTCATCATCGACGACGAAACGAACGACATCCTCGGCATGCACGCTGTCGGTCCATTCGCGTCGACGCTGATCCAGCCCTTCCTCAATCTCATGAATAGCGGTGAGACAGCGCTCATCCCACTGAACAAGGACATCGCCAGCGCAGAGACGCGCCGCCTGCGCCAGATCAACCTGCGCCGTACGCTCGATCCACACAAGCACCGCACCGTCCGTGAGACCATGGTGCCCCACCCATCCCTCTCCGAAGTCGGCATCTGGACCTATTACCCGATCGAAGAGCAGCTCGCCAGCGAAGAAAACGAACAATAAATGATCACCGCCCGCCGGAGTTCGCCTGAATGTTTTTCAAGCCAATCCGACGGGCGGTGTGTTTTTAATGAATAAGCCATGTATAGTCCTGTCTGCAATCAACAACATAATCGATATAAACAGTCTGTTCCATGATCTGAAAAATCATCAAATATCGTTTTCCATCGAATAATAATGAACGATATTTATTCTTTGGGATGTAATCATCCGTCAGATAAGGACAACGTTGTGGCAATTCCTCAAGTGAATGCGCTGCATGTTCAAATTGTGTCACAAGATTTTCGGCTGCAGTTTGACTCACCTGTGCTAAAAAAGCTGCATGAGAAACAAGCATCTGTGCAGCACGTTCCGAAACATTCACATCATATTTAATCATGAGCCACATCCCTGATTGATTCACGCATCATTGCACTTACCTCGTCAATCGAATAGCCACGAGCCCCGTGCAATCTTGCCTCTTCAACAGCAAGTAACTCTTCGCGAAGCTTGATCATTGATTCGCGCCTATTGTAAGTTTCAATATCCATGACAACAAGATCACCTTCTCCGTTTTTTGTCAAGAAAACCGGTTCTTTCGTTTTCCTACAAAAATCGGCGATTTCATTGTAATTCTGCCGAATAGCAGCTGAAGGTCGAATATTCATAGTACGCCTCCTCTCACTGAGATAGCACTATTTTCATTACATCTTACATTTATTATACTATCTACATGTCAATGATGCCAGCAAAAAATGCCGGGCAACCTACGTCACCCGGCATTTCTGTTTGCGGTTTCATGCTGGCTGTCAGCCTTGATGCCCTTTCGAGCATCTGATACTCGCCGATTTGTCAGTCTCCGACGCAGACTCGCCGTATCTCCCTGGCGTGGGCTCGATGCCCTTCCGAGCATCTGCAGGCTCGGCTTTTTACCCTGCCCGAGCGCAGTACAGCTTTTACGTGCCGCAACACGCTTTATCTATAATTATTTTAGCAGCAAAATAAAATTATTACAAGCGTTATTCCCCACTCTCGGCGTCTGGCTTTTCGCTGGCTGGCTGGTACGCGACGCCTGCTGGATCGCAGTCGTCGTTATTAAATTCCCAGGCGCTGGCAAATTTGTCTGAAGAAATATGCCAGCCACCGTATTTCTTTGCTGTGACATAGAGTTCGCCGTCGTCATCGCTGATCTTAACATAGCACATGCCGTCATCGTCGAAATCATTGGTGATGTCCTTGGCCATATCGCGATAGAAGAGCCAGATGGAGCCGTCGTCGTAGTATTCAATGTTCGGATTATCGAGATGATCGAGGATCTCTTCTTCGGTCAGCGCGCGTTCGTTACCGAAGGCGTCAAAGGCCACGCCGCCACCGCTTTGGGTCTTGGTCCCGCCGTTCTCGTCAGGAATTTTCACGGTGTAGGTGCCGTCATCATTGACATTGAGCTCGGCGGTCGTCTGATCGCCGTGGATCCAGAGCTGGATGGTGCGCTGGATGCCGCCGACATTCGCTGCATAAGCGCCGCCACCACCGGCGAAAACGGCAAGGCAGAGGATCGCTGCCATGGCGATGATGCGTTTGGACTGTTTGCGTTTGTATTCTTTCATGATCTTCTCCTCCAATCGTATCTCGTTGGAAGGCTGGAGGGCCGAAAAGGCCTGTTTGCATTTTTCCTTATTCGTCATCACTCCACACCTCCTTCAATGTGTCTCGGAGCATGGCCCGCGCTCGTGAGAGCCGGGTTTTCACGTTGGCCTCGCTGATCTTCAGGATCTCTGCGATCTCGCGCACACTGTAATCTTCGTAGTAGAAAAGATGCACGACGATGCGATATTTCGGCGCGAGCTGCATCACTGCTTCGAACACCTGAGACGCTTCCTCGCTCTCAAAGCTGAGTGTGGTGAGCTGGTCCTCAAGGCTTGTGCGATTGCGCCGCCAGAAGCTTTTCGCGGCGTTTTTTGCTTTGTTGATCGTGACGCGGATGAGCCAGGCACGGATGTGCTCCTCGCTGTCAAATTCTTTCTTCGTTAAATGATATTGGATGAACGCATCCTGCGCGGCTTCCTCGGCGTCTTCGCGGTCTGAGCAGACGTTGAAGGCGACGGCGTAGAGGTTTTGATGGTATCGCGCGATCAGCGTATCAACGGGAAGTCTCATGAGAATCACCTACTTGCAAAAGGTTCCTTTGCCCATAATACAACTGAGTGACCAAAAAGGTGACAGTTTTTTGAAAACAGCGCAAAAAAATTCCGATCCTCAGAGAAAGGACCGGAAATGGCTTTAGTGAAAACGTTTCTGCGCTCGCAGCTGCGTTGCTGCCTCAAGCTGCCAGGTATCGACACCGCCGCTCATACGGGCGATCTCGCGAACAATGGCGTCCTCGTCCTCAAGAAAGGTGACGTGAGTCTCGGTGATGCCGCCGACAGCCGATTTTTCGATATAGAAATTGCGGTCGCCGCGGGCAGCGATGCTCGGCGCATGGGTGACGCAGATGACCTGCTCGTGCTGACCGAGGGCTTCGAGCTTATCGGCAACGGTGGTGAGCACGAGTCCGCCGATGCCGGTGTCGATCTCGTCGAAGATGAGGGTTTCGATGCCGCCGGCGCCGCTGAGGATGGTTTTGATGGCGAGCATGATGCGGCTCATTTCCCCGCCGGAGGCGATGTCGTAAAGCGGACGCAGCGGCATGCCAGGGTTTGGCGCGATCATGAACAGACAGGTGTCGGTGCCGGAGGCGTCGCCGGCGAAACGCTCGAACTGTACGTCGAAGCGCACGGCTTCCATGGCCATGTCGGCAAGCTCTGCGATGAGGCGCTGGCTGAACGCTTCCCCGAGAGCAAGGCGGCTTTGGTGGAGCTTTTCGGCGAGGGCGGTGTATTCAGCGCGATCGTGGGCGTAGGCTTTGCGAAGATCAGCGATGTCGGCATCCATGTCGGCGAAGTGGTCGATCTTTTCTTTCCATTCAGCGAGCGCGTCGACGAGGCTGTCGATGTCCATCTGATATTTGCGGCGCAGCTTGGCGAGCTGTGCGAGACGCGCGTCCATGGCTTCAAGGGTGGCTGGATCAAAATCGATGCCTTCGCGATAATGCTCAAGATCGCGGGCGGTATCGTCGATGACGATGCGCACGCTTTCGAGATCGCGCACATAGGCTTTAACCTGCTCGTCGTACTGGGCGACGGCTTTGAGGCGCTCAAGGGCGTCGGTGAGCACTTCGTGGACGCTGCCCTGGGCGTCGTAGAGCGCGCCGGAGGCGGCGTAGGCGGCATCGTAGAGATCCTGCGAATGGGCAGCCTGCTTGTAGCGCTGGGCGAGCTCTTCTTCCTCGCCTTTTTTGAGCTCGAGGGGCGCGAGTTCTTCGACGCGTTCCTCGAGGGCGCTGAGCTCCTGCTCAAGCTTGGCCTGCTGGCGCAGAGCGCGCTTGAGAGCGCGGCCGCTCTGCTGCGCCTGAGCATAAGCGGTGACGACCTGCGCGCGCAGATCCTGATGGGCAGCGTCGCCCATGGCGTCCAACAGCGCGAGGCGCGTGGCGGGATCGCCGAGCTCGTCGTAATCGTGCTGGCCATAGATGCTGATGAGCTGGGCGCAGATGGATTTGAACTGGCTCAGGGTGACGATCTGACGATTGACGCGGCAGATGTTTTTGCCATTTGAGCGGATCTGACGGGTGAGCACGATGGTCTGTCCGTCATGCTCGAGGCCGAGGTCGTCCAGCGTTTGAAAAGCGCTGTGCCCTTCTGCCATGACGAAGACGGCTTCGACGAGGGCGTGGTCTTCGCCAACGCGGATGTCTGCGATGTTGGCACGTTCGCCGAGGACGAGCTTGACAGCGTCGATGATGATGGATTTGCCGGCGCCGGTCTCGCCGGTGAGCACGTTGAAACGGCTGTCGAACGACAGATCGACATGCTTTAAGAGCGCGAAATTATCTACGGTAAGTCGTGCCAGCATGTCGATCCCTCCTATCTGGATGTGTAGTCTTCTATTTTCTCAACAACTTCCTGCACTGCTTCCTTTGGCTTGATGACGAGCATGACGGTGTCATCTCCGGCGAGTGTGCCGATGACCTGCGGCCAGCGGGCGCGGTCGATGGCGGAGGCGACGGTGTTGGCGTTGCCTGGCGCGGTGTTCAAAATGAGCAGGTTTTCGCTGTAATCGTAGCTGAGGATAAATTCCCGCAGCACCATGCGCAGCTTGGCGTCGGTGACGGGTGTTTCCTGAGCGATGACGTATTTATATCGGTCGCCGCCGATATTGACCTTAACGAGCAGGAGCTCCTTGATATCGCGGGAAATGGTGGCCTGAGTGGTCTCAAAGCCTTCCTGCTGCAGACGCTCGGCGAGTTCCTTCTGGGTGCCGATGGTCTCGTTGGATACGATCTCGAGGATGCGGCGTTGTCTTCTGTTTTTCATTCTGATCCCCCTCTATGATGCATTCGGCGATAATTGCGGTCTAAGAGTTTGTTGCGCACGGTCTCGAAAAACTGGTGCTTTTCGAGCTGGACGATGCGCGTCGGCGTTTCTGCCTTGTACACGCGCACAGTGTCTCCCTGCCTGAGATGGGTGGCGTAGCGCCCGTCTGTGAGCAGGTAGGCGTCTTTGCTGGAGCGCGTGAGATGGATCTCGATGCCGCCGGCGGCTGGCACGATGATGGCGTTGGTGCCGAGCACGTGGGCGCAGATCGGATTGACGATGAGACATTCTGTGCCGGGATAGATGAGCGGTCCGCCGGCAGAAAGGGAATAGCCGGTGGAGCCAGTCGGCGTGGCGATGATGATGCCGTCGGCCTGGTAGCTGTCAACGAGCTGTTCTTCGAGGTAGACGTCGAGCTCGAGGGTGTTTTCGACGGGATCGCGGTTGATGGTGACGTCGTTTAAGCCGACGGTCTGGCAGATGCGCGCGCCGTCGCGGTAGAGCTCGCCGCAGATGGTCATGCGCGCTTCTGTGCGATAGTTGCCGGCGATGAGCTGCTCGAGCTTTTCTTCGAACTCCTCCACCTCCAGCTCTGCGAGAAAGCCGAGGGTGCCCTGGTTGATGCCGATCAGCGGGATCTGGGCGTTGCGCACGATGGTCGCTGCGCGCAAGAAAGTGCCGTCACCGCCGATGACGACCATGAGGGTGATACGCTCAAGAAACTCCGGCCTTGGCAGATAGGGAATCCCAGCGCGCTGTGCCTGCAGCTGGTCGCCGGCAAACACGTCGACCTGACGCGCCTGGAAAAGCCCGGCGACATACTGCGCGATGGCGCAGGTGTCCTCCCGTTTGATATTATAATACATGCCTACAGCCTGATGCATCACATTGTCTCCTTCGTCATTGGTAGGAATAGATGAACACAACGAGGAGCACGCCGACGAGCAGTCCACTGAGAAAGGACTTGAGCGGCAGCGCGCTGGTCGCTGGATCATCAAACGCTACTTCAATGATATCATATTTATTCATGTCTATAAATAAAATTCCATCGGTCTGGAAAATATTCTGGTATTCAAAAAGCTGCCTGCGCACATTTGGCAGGCGCACGTTGGCCTGTTTGCCGGTTTTCACCTCGACGAGAAAGTCGCGCCCATCCTTGCGCACGAGATAGTCGGCCTTGATGAAGCTTTCGACGCGCTCGCCGTCGACGCTCATGACGACGGGACGGCGCACCTGGGCGTCGAGGATGGTGTAGCCGCGCTGAGCGAGAAGCTTTTCGGCGCGGTTTTCGCCGCTCTGAGCGCGTCGGGCCACGGCGCGGCGCTGGTGGCGCGTCCATTTGTCGCGGCTCCAGCTGACGAAGAGGAGCGCGAGGGCGACGCCGAGGACGAGCCAGATGAGCTGCTTTTCCATCAGGAGTCGGTCCGCTTGCCGAAATCGGCGAAGGTTTGTTCGACGAGGGCGTGCACGTCGACGGTCACAGGCTCGGCGTCAGGATCCTTGGTGAACCAGTAGAGGTATTCGATGTTGCCCTGTGGTCCCTGGATCGGTGAATGGACGACGCCAAGGGTTTTGAAGCCGAGCTCGGCGTTGAAATCGAGGATGCGGTTGATGACCTCTTCGTGCACGCCGGGATCGCGCACGACGCCGTTTTTGCCAACCTTGCCGCGGCCAGCTTCAAACTGCGGCTTGATCAGCGCGACGCCGCTGCCGTTCTCCTTGAGGATGCTGTACGCAGCAGGCAGGATCTTCGTGAGGGAAATGAAAGCGACGTCGGTGGTCATCCAGTCCATGAGCTCAGGAAAATCCTCTGGCGTGAGAAAACGGGCGTTGGTCTTTTCCATGTTGATGACGCGCGGATCGGTGCGCAGCTTCCAGGCGAGCTGGCCATAGCCCACATCGACGGCGTAGACGCGCTTGGCGCCGTTTTGCAGCGCGCAGTCGACGAATCCTCCGGTGGAAGCGCCGAGATCGACGACGACGGCGTCCTGCATGGAGATCGGGAAGCGCTTGAAGGCTTCGGCGAGCTTGAAACCGCCGCGGCTGGCGTAGGGCAGCGGTTCGCCGACGAGGCGCAGCACGGCGTCTGTCGGCACTTTGGTGCCGGCCTTGTCCATTTTCTGATCGTTGACGAGGACCATGCCGGCCATGATGTATTTCTGTGCTTTTTCGCGGGTGTCAGCGAGTCCCTGCTGCACGACGAGCACGTCGAGTCGTTCTTTTTTCGCCATGGTCTCAGTCCTTCCCGAGAAATGCTGCGATGCGCGCGGCGATCTTTTCTGGCGAGAGGCCGTTGTCGTCGCGCAATCTATTGGTGTCGCCGTGGGCAACGAAGTGATCCGGCAGGCCAATGCGCAGGATCGGCGCGGCGAGGCCGGCGTCGTTTGCTGCTTCGAGAACGGCGCTGCCAAAGCCACCGGCGAGCACGTTTTCTTCGACGGTGATGAGGGGCTTGTCTGCGACAGCGAGGATGGTCTCTGTGTCGAGGGGCTTAGCAAAGCGCGCGTTGATGACGCCTGCAGAAATCCCCTGCTCAGCGAGATGGTCTGCAGCGACGAGGGACGGTTCAACCATGGCGCCGATGGCGACGATGGTGGCGTCTGTTCCCTGGCGCAGGACCTCTGCCTTGCCGTATGGGATGAGCTCGTAATCGCTCACAAGGGCGTGCCCTGGTCCGCGACCGCGCGGATAGCGCAGCGCCACGAGCTTGTCGTAGTGGATGGCGCTGTAGAGCATGTTCTGCAGCTCAGGCTCGTCCTTTGGCGCCATCACCGTCATGTTCGGGATGGTGCGCAGGAAGCTGAGATCGAAGGCGCCGTGGTGCGTTGGACCGTCGGCGCCGACAATGCCTGCGCGATCGAGGGCGAAAACAACAGGCGCGTTCTGCAGGGCGCAGTCGTGGATGAGCTGGTCGTAGGCGCGCTGCATGAAGGTGGAATAAATCGCGACGACAGGCTTGAGACCGGAGAGGGCCATGGCGCTGGCCATGGTGGTGGCGTGTTCTTCGGCGATGCCGACGTCGAAGGCGCGCTTCGGATAAGCCTTGTGGAAGGCGTCCATGCCTGTGCCGGATGCCATCGCTGCGGTGATGCCGCAGATGCGGCTGTCGCTCGCGGCGAGGTCAACGAGGGTGTTGGCGAAAACCTTGGTGTAGCTTGGCTGCGTCGATTTGTCGAGGGTTTCGCCAGTGGAGATGTCAAAGGCGCCGACACCGTGGAATTTGCCAGGATTTTTCTGCGCTGGCAGATAGCCGCGGCCTTTTTCGGTGAGGCAATGGATGAGCACAGGACAGTCGAACTGCTTGCTGTTTTCAAACACATGGATGAGCTCTTCGATGTCGTGGCCGTTGACAGGGCCGTAGTAACGCAGCCCCAGCTCCTCGAACCAGCTGCCACTGGTGAGCATGTGCTTGACGGTGTCCTTCAGGCGGTCGGCCATTTCTGCCATGCGCGGACCGATGTTTGGAATGCGCTTGAGGAAATATTCCATGTCCTCCTTGAAGCGGTTGTAGCCGGGATCGGTGCGCATGCGGGTGAGGTACTGGCTCATGCCGCCAACGTTTGGCCCGATGCTCATTTCATTGTCGTTTAAGATGACGGTCATCTTTGTCTGCAGATGCGCCGCGTAGTTGAGCGCTTCGAAGGCCATGCCGCCGGTCATGGCGCCGTCGCCGATGACGGCGATGACATCGCGGTCTTCGTGGAAGAGATCGCGCGCCACAGCGAAGCCGTCTGCTGCCGAGATCGAAGTGCTGGCGTGGCCTGCGCCGAAATCGTCGTAGATGCTCTCGCTGCGCTTTGGAAAACCAGACACGCCGCCGTACTGTCTGAGCGTGTCGAAACGGTCGTTACGCCCGGTGAGCAGCTTATGCACGTAGGCCTGATGGCCGACGTCCCAGACGAGCTTGTCCTTTGGAAAATCGTACACATAATGCAGCGCCAGCGTGATCTCGACGATGCCGAGATTTGGCGCGAGATGGCCGCCGTTTTTGGCGCAGACCTCGATCAGCCGCGCCCGTATCTCTTTGGCCAGGGCGCGCAGCTGGTCCATGGTCATATTTTTTATATCTTTGGACTGGATGTCTTCCAACATTCTCCTGTTCCCTCCTTCACGAAACGTCGCCTGAGGTTATTTCTGACGGTTCACGATGTAGTCGGCGATGTAGTGGAGCACATCGCAATCGCCTGGCAGCCCTGTCAGACATTCCTGAGCAAGGCGGCACTGCTCCTGGGCCATGGCGCGGGAAGCGTCGAGGCCGTAGAGCGCTGGGTAGGTGGCTTTTTCGTTCTTCTCGTCGCTGCCGACAGGCTTGCCGATGACGGCTTCGTCGCCGACGACGTCGAGGATGTCGTCGGTAATCTGGAACGCCAGACCGATGTGCTGGCCGTAGCGGCTGAGCGCAGCAAGCTGCTCCTCGTTCGCACCGCCGATGATGGCCCCGATGCGCACAGAGGCCGTGATGAGGGCGCCGGTTTTGTGGGCGTGGATGTATTTCATGTTCGCTTCGTCGATGTGCTTGCCTTCGGCGAGGAGATCCTGCGCCTGACCGACGACCATGCCCTGGTTGCCTGCGCCAATGGCAAGCTCATGCGCAGCGCGCAGACCGATCTCTGGCTTGTTCTGCGCCAGCCAGTAGCCGGTGATGTTTTCAAAGGCCTGGGTCTGCAGGCCGTCGCCAGCGAGGGTTGCCATGCCGACGCCGTAGACGATGTGGTTGGTTGGTTTGCCGCGGCGCAGCGCGTCGTCGTCCATGCCCGGCAGGTCGTCGTGGACGAGGGAGTAAGCGTGGATGCATTCAATGCTCGCTGCGCTCACAAGGGCATCATCCAGCTTGCCGCCAACAGCGGAGCAGGCCGCCAGCGCCAGCACAGGACGCAGGCGTTTGCCGCCGGAAAGCAGGCTGTAGGCCATGGCATCGACGAGCACGTCGTTGTAGCCGTCTTTTTCAGGCAAAAGCGTTGGCAGGGTCTCTTCGACGAGCTGCTGCAGCGCGGTCATTTTTTCCTTGCTCATGATCATTCCTCCATTTGAAAGGCTTTTTCGACGCCATCCTGCAAGATCCTGATCTCGCCTTCAGCGTCGCGCAGCATCTTCTGACACTGGCTGGCCATATCCAGGCCCAGTTTGTACTGCTCCACCGCCTCTTCCAGCGGCAGCTCGCCCTGGCTGAGCGCCTTCAGCGCCTGCTCCAGGTTGGCCATGGCCTGTTCAAAAGTCAACGTTGGTTGTTGTTCACTCATTGTTCGTCCCTCTTCTGATCGATCGACGTCGTTGTGCAGCTGGCAGCGCCATCGGCAAAATGCAGCGTCAGCGCGTCGCCAACAGCGAGCTGGCTGGTCGAGCGCACAGCCACCCCCTCCTTCTCGCAGAAGGAATAGCCGCGCGCCAGCACCTTGAGCGGGCTCAGCGCATCGAGCGTCGAGATATTTTCACTGAAACGTTTCTGTTTGTCGTTCATCGTTTGCTGCAGCGCCTTGTCCAGCTCGGCCCAGCGCTGGTCCAGCGTGAGATGGTAGCTGGCCAGAAGCCGCGCCGGATCCTGCAGCAGACTGCCCGAGAGATAGCCCGCGAGCACCTGCGCCTTGCGACGCAAGAGCGCCTGCACCGCGCTTTCGCAGCGCGCGCGTGCTTCCTCGATCTGGCGCCACACCTGGGCGCGATCAGGCACAGCCAGCTCTGCCGCCATCGACGGTGTGCCGGCGCGCACATCCGCCGCGAAATCCGCCAGCGTCACGTCTGTCTCATGTCCGACGGCGCTGACGATCGGCACCGGGCTTTGGGCGATCATGCGCACGACTGGCTCTTCGTTGAAAATCCAGAGATCCT
>OLOM01000915.1_pt1 | contig 21393 bp, 17 predicted proteins | sample 1672531 | NCBI WGS metagenome assembly OLOM01 (sample SAMEA3136696, study PRJEB25190) | human gut metagenome | reverse complement strand
TAAGATAACCCTTGCCAAACAGTTCTATGTTCAGCAGATTGCTGATGATGGCGCCCGGCAGTCCCGTGAAGTTCACCAACAGAATCGGGACGAACAGCGAGAACCCGAACGTGATCAGGTAAAGCTTCGTCACCGTACGCTGCTGACGCAACACCGTGACCACCTGATAGAGGAAGTCGATGCAGGCAGTGACGCCGCCGGCGGCGAGCATGATGAATACAAGTCCGCGGAACTGCTCGAAATCCACGCCGTAGAGGAAGCTCATGACCGTAATGCCAATCCAGCCCATGATGAGCGCCATCACGACGGTGATGCCCACAATCACCGCCACAATCACGACGATAATCATGTCGAAGCGCTTGCGCTTCTCGGGGTCGGCCCACACGGCGGCCATCTTCACGAGCATCGGCTTGTAGATGAGCTGCGCGGTGAGCAGGATGCCCATGGCCGGGAAGTAGAGCACGTTGTAGTAGAGCTGGTTGTCGTAGGAAAGCACACCCTCCATGACGAACTTGGGCATGTTGTCGATGAGCGAGTAGAGGAACAGCGCGACGAACAGCGGGGCGCACTGCTTGAAGAGCGCGACGACGCTGTCGAAGCTCGCGCGCGCCGCCGTGGGCGTTTCCCAAATCGCGAGCGGCAAGGTGAGCACGATGAACGAAACGCCCGCAGCAATGGCCATCGCGATACAAGAGACGCTGACGCTGCGCGTGATAAACAGCGCAACGGAGAACACCACGAGCACGAGCACCGAACGAAATGCCTGGGAGATGCCCGCGAGATAGAGCTTGTCCTTCTGCTGAAGGCGGCCCTCGTAGACGTCGGCTAAGCCATCGACCATCTTGTAGACGTACACGCCCATGCTGATCGTGAACATTTCGCCTGCATAACCCCTGATGGCGCAGTATATCCACCCGACGATGAGCATCGCCGCACACGTGAGCCAGCGATTGAGCTGGTAATCCGAGAACGAGTGCGCCTCGTCGAGGTCGGAAATTTGGTAGGTGCGCACGCCGTAGTTCGCGAGGATCATGAGCAGCGAGCCCGTGACGAAGGCGAGCGAGAACATGCCAGCGAGCTCCACGCCCGCGAGCTGCGTCACCACGATGGTGAGGACGGGGAACACCATGCCCCATGCGCTCGTGCCAAGCGTGTTGCAAATATAGTCGCGCGTCGTGCGGTGCGAAGCGTACTCGGCCGGCTGGTCGGCGAGCTCGCCTTCCGTCACCGCGCCCAGGAGGCGATTGCACCACCCGTTGACGGCGCGTGTAAGGAAGAATTTATTCGGGTCGAATGCCATGGAATCGCGCGTGCTGTCCCTTCGTATCGTGTCTCATCCAAGGATTATAGAGTCGCTCTTCCGACGGGTTGCCAATTTGCACAGAAAGTGAAGAAGCCGAGCCCCGAAGGACTCGGCTTCGCATGTTTCACGTGGAACGCGAAGAAGCGCACTCACATGGCACTGCGGCGGTTAGCTCGCCTTCCGCAATGCGCGGAAGACGCCCGCATTCCGCAATGCGCGGGGATCGCTCGCCGCAAGCCGCAGACGTCACCGCAAAGAACTAGAAGCGCTGGAACTTCGCCTTCGGAACGCCGCAGATCGGGCACTTCTCGAAGTCGTCGCCCTTGTGGATGTAGCCGCAGCCCGGGCAGAGGTAGTATGCGTCGTCATCGGCGGCATCGATGTTGTTGTACGCCTCGAGATACTTCTCGGCATGAACAGCCTCGGCAAGCTTTGCCCTGGTGAACACCTTAACAGCCTTGGCGTGGCCCTCTTCCTGCGCCTTCTTGATGAAGGTGGGGTACATGTCAGAGGTCTCGAAGATCTCGCCGTTGGCGGAGGCGATCAGGTTGAGGTCGATGGCCTCGGGGGCCGGAGCCTCGGCGGTCGGGCGGACGTAGGAGGAATCCTCAGCCTCTACCAGGGAAGCCTCGAGGTTGATGTGGATCTGCTCGGCGGCAGAAGTGGCCTCCCACAGACGTGCGAGCTGGTCGAAGCCCTGCTCCTTGGCGGCCTTGGCGAAGGCGGCGTACTTGGCGGAAGCGCCAGTCTCGCCTGCAACGGCGGCCTTCAGATTCTCGAGCGTGGTGCCCGCCTTGGTGGCGGCGTCGGCGACAGCGTTGAAGTTGCTGGAGTTCTCAGCGGTGGGAAGTTCGGTACGAAGGTTCATAACGTGCCCCTCTCAATTGTTCTTGTTAACTGTTTTGTTAACCTCATCTTATTGAGAATTTATCTCAATAAGAAACTATAGCGAGTTGCCGAACCTTATGCAAGTCGCCCCCTCGCATTCCCCGCCGCAATTCGCAGAACGTTCACATCCGCCGAGGCGTAGGCGTCGTGCACTATAATTGGCCGCATCACGATACGCCTTGGGCAACACGAAAGGTCGAAGGACATGGAACACGAAGTAGCTTGGAAGAAGTACGACGAGGTGGACCTCGAGGCCCTCGAAGGCCTGGCCAGCAACTACATCGACTTCATTTCGGAGAACAAGACCGAGCGCCGCTGCGCCGCAACCGCCATCCACATGGCCGAGAAAGCGGGCTACGTCTCTCTCGCCGACGCCGTCCGCGAGGGACGCGCGCTTTCCGCAGGCGACAAGGTGTGGGCGCATTCCCACGGCAAGGCGCTCATCCTGGTGCAGCTGGGAAGCAAACCGCTGAGCGAGGGTATGAACATCCTGGGCGCGCACATCGACAGCCCCCGCCTCGACCTGAAGCAGAACCCGCTCTACGAGAGCAACGGCTTCGCGCTTCTCGACACGCACTACTACGGCGGTATCAAGAACTACCAATGGGTTACGCTCCCGCTCGCCATGCACGGCGTCATCGCCAAGAAGGACGGCACAGTCGTGGACATAAACGTGGGCGACGATGAGGGCGACCCCGTTTTCTGCGTGTCCGACCTGCTTATTCACCTCGCAAGCCAGCAGATGGACAAGAAGGGCAACAAGATCATCGAGGGCGAGGACTTGGATATCCTCATCGGCAACCGCCCGCTGTCCATCGACGGCGAGGATGCGGACGACGAAGGTGCAGACGAAGGCGGCGAGGGCGCGAAGAACAAAGGCGCCGCGAAGGAGCCGGTGAAAGCGTTCGCGCTGAAGCTTCTGGCCGACAAGTACGGCATCGAGGAGGCGGACTTCCTTTCCGCGGAAATCGAGATGGTGCCGGCAGGGCGCGCCCGCGAGCTGGGCTTCGACCGCAGCATGGTTATCGGCTACGGACAAGACGACCGCGTATGCGCCTACACCTCGCTCATCGCGCAGCTCGAGGCGCCGGCGGATTTGGCAAAGACGGCCGTCACCGTGCTCGTCGACAAGGAGGAGATCGGAAGCGTCGGCGCGACCGGCATGGCATCGAACTTCTTCGAGAACACCATCGCCGAGATCATGGAGCTTGCCAGCGAGGGCGGTATGCTCCCGCTGCGACGGGCGCTTTCCGCGTCGAGCATGCTCTCCTCTGACGTGTCGGCCGGCTTCGATCCCGCCTACGCGAGCGTCTTCGAGCCGAAAAACGCCGCGTTTCTCGGGCACGGGCTCGTGTTCAACAAGTACACGGGCGCACGCGGGAAGAGCGGCAGCAACGATGCGAGTGCAGAATACGTGGCGCGCGTGCGTCGCGTGATGGATGACGCTGGCGTGTCGTTCCAAACCGCTGAACTGGGCAAAGTCGATGCAGGCGGCGGCGGGACGATTGCGTATCTGCCCGCGAAGTACGGCATGGACGTCATCGACTCGGGCGTGGCCGTGCTTTCCATGCACGCGCCCTGGGAAGTGACGAGCAAGGCCGACATCTACGAGGCCTACAAGGGTTACCTGGCGTTTTTGAAAAACGCATAGGGGCGAGAAAGCCGCCGACAGCTAGCGCCCGCAAAGAGAGGGGCCAGGCGAGCCGAGCGGGTGCAAGCCGTGGGCGTGAAGCGATGGCATTGCCGCCAGGTGCCCCGCGTCCGCGAATGCGGCCGGCTCTACGTGAAGTCGTGGCGCAGCACGACCTCGCCGCAATGGGGGCCGCGCGTGGTTCGCTCGACCCAGGCGCGCAGAATACGGCCTTCCCACACGTCGATCTTCGCGACGCATTGCGGGAATCCCCCGCGGGGGTTGGTGGGCGAACCAGGGCAAAGCAGCAGGTCAGCCAGGCGCGCTTCCTTCCCCACCACGATTTCGGGAATATGGGTATGCCCGTGAATGCACACGTTCGGCAGCGGGTCGCCCGGCGCGAGCGCGCCCGAGCCCGCGAACGTAATGCGCACATCCTGCGGATAATGTGCAACAAGAAAGCGCACACCGTCGACGACGGGCCGAGCGAAACGGCGCACCGAAGAGCCGTACCCGTTGAAATCGTTGTTCCCGAGCACTGCCGTCACAGGTGCGAGCGCCTGCAGATCGCAAATAATCTCGGGGCTGCAGATGTCGCCCGCATGGATGATATGCTCGCAATCGGCGAGCGCATTAAACGCTTCAACAGGTAAAACGCCATGCGTATCAGAGATTACCCCGATCCGAGCCATTCCACGCCTCGCTTCCTTTCGCCCCTTACTCCCCAAAGCATACTCGTTTGATGAGCGCTCGAGAATACCTGTTCGCGATCGCAATGCGAAACGGGTCTCGCCGCTATCGCGGTACAGGGCGGAATGGCGGAGGAAACCCAAGATAAGAAGCGCGCATCAAGACGCGGAAGGGACGCAAGCGGCGTGCTGAGAGCGAGCGAGCACCCTGCCCCTTCCCCTTCTCTTCAGTGTCGCCTTCCAATTATCTAAGCGTCTTTCACTAAAGTTTCCTTCTAGCAAATGTGTCAGGTTTGTGACGAACTAGCACTCTTCATTGACGAGTGCTAACGAGGAGTCTATAACAATAGTCGAACCAAGAAGGGACGCCGAGAAGAAGCGAAGGCAAGGCGCCGCAGGGCTTTAGCCCACTGCAGGCGGGCACGACAAGGTTGCCGCCCACCTCAAAAGCGAGCGAACAACCGCGGCAGCAGGCTTCCGCCGATTCCCAAAACAGAGCGCCCCCTGTTATTAGGAGATGACAATGATGACCATGCTTATGCCGACTCGTAGGAATTTCTTTAATGACCTGATGGCCGATCCGTTCGACGCGTTCTTCAACACCCCGTTCACCCCAGCGCCGAAGTCCTCCTCCACGCTAATGCGCACCGACATCAAGGAGCATGACGACGGTTTCGAAATGACCATCGACCTGCCCGGATTCAAGAAGGAAGATGTTCAGGCTGAGCTTAAGGACGGCTACCTCACCGTAAATGCCGAGACCAAGACCGAGACCTCCGAGGGCGACGAGAAGAAGGGCACCTGGGTACGCAAGGAGCGCTTCGAGGGCAAGTGCAGCCGTACGTTCTACGTGGGCGAGGATGTCAAGGAAGAGGACATCAAGGCCCGCTTCGAGAACGGCACGCTCGTAATCGACGTTCCCAAGCCGCAGCCGCAGCCGAAGCTTGAGGAGAAGAAGACCATCGCCATCGCGTAATCTTCCCCTTTACCTCGATTTTCCTTTCCCTCTCTTTTCTCCAATCGACGCTGGGTGCGTCCGATAAGCCCAGCGCGAAAGCCCGTAAGGATCCTCCCCTTGCGGGCTTTCTTTTTCTCGCCTTGTGCCTGGTGTATCATGGCGCCGAACAACAGCGAGGCAAAGGATGGGCAGATGGACGCAGCAACAACCCGCAGCATTCCGCAACTGAAGAACATCGAGCAGGTCAGCGAGGGATGGATTAACAAGTATATCCTCACTTACGAGCTGCCCGACGGCACCGACTACGTGTACGAGAGCACCTCGCGCAAGAAGCTCGAAGCGTACCGTACGGGCCTTTTGGCGAACGCCCGCGGCGAGGCACCGCGCGTCGACGCCGTTTGCATCGTGGGCGAAACGCGCGAAGGCACGCTGCTCATGATCCGCGAGTTCCGCTATCCCTTGAACTCCTGGTGCATCGCCTTCCCCGCAGGCTTAAAGGAACCTAACGAGAGTATTCGGGAATGCGTCGACCGCGAGCTGCGCGAAGAGACAGGATACCGCCTGCGCACCGACATCGATGAGCCTGTCCGACTTTTGCCCCAGGCGGGATTCTCGTCGACAGGGCTGACCGACGAGGCGATTCAGATCGTATTCGCCCAGGTGGAAAAGGCGGGCGATGCGCAACCCGAGGAAAGCGAGCTCATAAGGCCCTTCCAACTGCCCCTCGGCGATGTACGCCGCTTCCTCGACGAAAACACGACGCTCATCGGGACACGTGCCCAGCTCATCCTGGAAATCTTCGCCGCGCGCGCCGAACGCTAGGAGGTTTACGGTCTATTCTTTCTTATCACCGAGCGCCTCGAGCGCGGCGGCGTAACCGCCCGACCCGTAGGAGAGGCACTTCGACACGCGGGCGATGGTCGTCGCCGAGGCGCCCGTAGCCTCTTCGATCGCAGAATAGGGCTTGCCCGAAGAGAGCAGACGAGCCACAGCCAAACGCTGCGAGGTTTCGCGAATCTCGCGAATCGTGAACAAGTCCTCGAGCAGGGCAAATACTGTGTCGTTGTCGTTTAGCTTGGCGAAGACGGACAGCAGGTTCTCGACTTCGGGGGTTCTTAGCTCGCTCATTTCACTACCCTTCTGCTCGTATGAGGCCGTACTCGATGGAATCGACAAGCGCGTTCCACGATGCCTCGATGATGTTCTCGCTCACACCGACCGTGCCCCAGCTGCCGCGCTTATCGCTCGTCGTGATGATGACGCGCGTCGTAGCGCTTGTGCCGGCGCCTTCCTCGTCCAAGATACGCACCTTGTAGTCGGTGAGCTCCATGTTCGCCACCTGGGGCAAGTACTCAGTGATCGCCATGCGAAGCGCCGCGTCGAGCGCGCCGACGGGGCCCGTGCCCTCACCCGTGGCGACGATTCGGCGATCACCCACATGGATCTTGACCGTGGCCTCGCTCGCCGCATCCTTCGCGAGGGCGCCCGTGTCTTCCCGATCGTCCACGATGACGCGGAAACTCTCCAGCCTGAAATGGGGCTCATATAGGCCGAGGTGCCGCCTGATCAGCACCGCGAGCGACCCGTCAGCCACCTCGTAGGAGTAGCCGTGCGCTTCGCGCGTCTTCACATCGTCCAAGATTGCCTGGAGCGTCCGCGCATCACCCGAAAGGTCGATTCCCAGGCTCTTTGCCTTCGCAGCAAGCGACGCCTTGCCCGCAAGTTCGCTCACGAGCATTCGCGTTGCGTTGCCAACGTTTCGAGGATTCGTGTGCTCGTAGGCTTCCGGGAAACGCGCGATGGCGCTCGCGTGCAGGCCGCCCTTGTGCGCGAACGCCGAAGCGCCCGTATAGGGATGGTGCGCGGGAACGGACAGGTTGCACGTTTCGGCTACGAACTGGGCGGTCCGCGTGAGGTCGCGCAGGTTGTCGGAGCCGACGCAGTGGAGCCCCATCTTGAGCTCCATGTCGGCAATGGCGGTAAGCAGGTCGGTGTTGCCCACGCGCTCGCCGATGCCGCCGACGGTGCCCTGCACCTGCAGCGCACCCGCACGGACAGCGGAAAGCGCATTGGCCACCGCACAGCCGGAATCGTCGTGACAGTGAATGCCCAGCTGCTGGTCGGGAAGCGCACGCGCAACGACGCCGACTATCTCCTCCACCTCGAAGGGAAGCGCGCCGCCGTTCGTCTCGCAAAGATCGATGGAGTCGGCGCCAGCCTCGCTTGCCGCGCGAATGCACGCGAGCGCGTAGTCGGAGTTGGCCTTGTAGCCATCGAAGAAGTGCTCAGCGTCGAACACGACGGCGAGCCCGTGGGCCTTCAGATACGCGACCGAGTCGGCGATCATGCGCAGGTTTTCCTTGAGCGTGGTCTGCAACGCGCGCGTGACCTGGGCATCCCATGTTTTCCCCACGATGGTTGCCACAGGAGCTCCGCACTCGATGAGGTCGGCAAGGCCCTGATCTTGGTCGGCCGGCGTGCCCTTCTTGCAGGTGGACCCGAACGCGGCGATGCGCGCATGGTCAAGCGGCATCTCCTTCACGCGGCGGAAGAACTCGATGTCCTTCGGGTTTGACGCGGGGAAGCCGCCTTCGATGAAGTCGATACCGAATGCGTCGAGCCGCTCCACGATGCGCAGCTTGTCGTCGAGTGAAAGCGAGATGCCCTCGCACTGCTCGCCGTCGCGCAATGTGCAGTCGTATGTGAAGATGTGCTGAGTCAAACCCCGTCTCTCTCCAATGGAAACACCGATTGAATAGCCGTTCGTTCACGGGCTATTCTACTCCAACAGACTAGAGCGGGAGAGCGCTTTTCGGGAAAGGTTCCGCCGTCAAGCACGAAGTGCAGCTCCAAGGGATGCATCATTAGGGAGCTAGCGGTCATCGAATGCGCGGGAACCTGCAGCTTTCGAGTACGCGAACAGTCCGTGCAAGCGAAAGTCGAGCCCCGACGAAATAGAGGCTCGAGCGCAGAGGGCAACCACCCGACACTTACTTCGACCCACCGCCGCCAAGCCCGATGAGCAGATAGAGAATCCAACCTGCGGCAATGATGCCGTACCTAGCCTTTTTGCTCATGTTTTCCTTGTTCAGCATGATAATCGTGAGCGGAACGGGGAAAATGCAGATCCACCCCAGAACCCACAGCCACGTTTTGCGCCTCTTCGGGGGCTCTTGAGGGGCCTGCTGGGGTTGGGGAGGGACTTGGGGTTGGAAAGTTGACCGGGAGGCTGGTTGATAGCAGGCTTGCTGAGGCGGAAAAGATGCCTGCGCCGCTTCCGCTTGAGCCCTTTGACGACCCTTCTCGAATTCGTACCCAGCCTTTTCTGCCCCGTCGAGCTGGACTTTCTTAATCTCGTCATCTACTAGCAGGGCGGCACCGCAATAGCTGCAGAAAGCCATTTTCCTATCCATGTCGACTTCAAGCCGAGCGCCGCAGCCTGGGCAGGTAAGGTTGACGATCTTCACGAGAATCCCTTTCGCATCACGAGCTCCGAGATGAAAATTAGGAAATCGAGCACCAGCTTCATTGCGAGCCGTTCTCACTTCTTTCCCTGTCCTCGCGAATGAGGCGCTTCAGGTATGACGACATGCTTTCTTCCCGATTCCACGCGAATTCGTACAAATCGTAATCGGGCGGGAAGAAATTGCACTGGATTTTCTTCTGCTTCGCCTTCTTGTACTTGTTTTCCGCCGCGCGCTGCGCATCAGTGCGCTTCACGGCGCGCTTCTTCGGTTCCGGCATCGCAAACCCTCCCTAGAAAAACGGCGAAGTCGGGGTTGTCCCGCACGCTCGGGGAGACACCTGCGGAAGGCGTTGGCCCCGGGATCCGCGCGCTGAGATTGCCGCGCGGGGAGCGCTTAAATGACTCGCCACCTCTTCGCCGCGCCCTTTGCTGGGTTCACTATACTCAGCCCGAAGCGGCCGTATGTCCCCACCATGGTACAGGTGCGAAAACCGTCCGTCTGGCACGCATCGTCCCTGAATAAGACTCTCACGGCGGCGCCGTACGACGAGATAAAAGAAGCCCTCAAGTTGCTCATTTTTGGAGAAGACGACAACTAAAGGGCCTAACCGTCCCGCCGCGTATCTTCGCGGCGGGATGCCGGGTCCAGCATATCGCGAAAAGCATCGGTGACGCACTGCGAAGCAGAGATCGGCCGACCCCACGAGCGCCCCAACCTGCCGGAAATTCGAGAAGGGCGCGGCAATAGAATGGTTACCTCTCGACGCCGACTGTGCCAGGCCCCGATCCCATGCTTCCTACGCTCGATGAAGGCGTGGTGCTCGCGGTTGCAGAAGTCGAGCCACCGCCCGAGACGGTCCCGAAATCGGTATAGCCATGCGCATCCGCGTTCGTCAGCACTCCGCCTATCACCAGGGTATATTCCCCGCCTTCGGTAAACTTCGGGCTGCTTGCCAGCACCATGCCGAATTGTTTGGTGGCTGTTATCGACGCAATCACGCTGCCGTTTGCGTCCACGATCGCGACCGTATCGCCTGCACTGCCGCTCACGTTCGCAGTGTAGAGAAACGGCTGAGTGCCGCCCGAGAAACTCTGTGCCATGCGCGACGAGCCGATCATGAGCACCGTACCGCCCGAAACGGTCGCCTCGCTATCGTAGTCAAACGCGCCATCGCCATCGCTCGACGGGCCATTGACGAGTACCGTGCCGCCCGTGATTTCCACGCTGCCGTTGCTGTCGATGGCATCGCCCGCCGAGTCGAGCACGAGCGTTCCGCCGTTAATCTGGATAAGGCAGTCGGAAGAACCTACACCGGGGACACCACCCCGATTGCCACCACCCTTGCTACCACCAGGGAAGCTACCGCCATCCACAGGGCTTCCACCCGCTGCGGGCCCACCTTTGCCTGGTGCTTCTCCATTAGCAGTAATACCGCGCTCGCCAGTAGCGCCGTTATCGTTAGCGCCCTCGCTTTCGTCCGAGCTATCCGACAGATCGGCAGCGCTTGAGTTCACCGCGTCATCGGACGCCACAATGGAAGTATCGCCGCCGTTCACGTATACTTTTTCCGCCTCGAGACCTTCGCAGCAGCTGGTCACGTCGATGGTGCCGCCGTCGACCGCAAGCTCGGTTTCCGCATGGAAGGCATCATCGCCCGCGCTCACCGTGAAGTCACCGCCCGCAATCGCCATCTGCAAGTCGGAATGGAACGCATCGTCGGCCGAGGTCACGCTGAACGTTCCTCCCGTGATGCCGATATAGGTTTTCGCCTGCACCGCGTCGTCACCCGCATTGATTGAGAAGGTGGCGCCCGTAATGCTCACGAAGCCCTGCGTCGCCTCGGTGTCCTTGTTCGACTTGATGCCGTCACCTCCCGACACCAGGCTGAACGAGCCGTCAGCAATCTTCACGCAATCGCGGCCGCGCAGGCAGTCCTCCACCGCCGTCACATTCAGGGTGCCGCCTGTGACGACCAAGTCGTCCTTCGAGCAGATGCCGTGGCAATAATTCGCCGTCACGTTGAGGGCCCCCGTGCCGTTGATGGTGAGGTCGCAGCGGCAAAAGAGCGTCGCGTACGGCTCGTCAGAGTCATCTTCAAGCACGTAGTCGGTGTCATCGGAAAGCGAGTTTTGCGTGCCATCGGCCAAGGTCACGAAGCATTTATCGACGTTCTTCGCATAGATTGCGGGACCGTTCTCGTTGTGGATAGTCGCCCCCGCAAGTACCAGCTGAACCTTCGCGTCATCGGACGCGTCGACCACGATCTGCCCCGATGAAAGCTCACCTGAAATAATGTAGGTTCCTTCTGATGAGATGGTCACCGTCGAACCATCGACTGCGGCACCCGAGCCGTCAACACTTGCGGACGACCCCGAAAGCGCGATGCGCGTGGCGGACGCCTCATCGTAGCTTGCATCCAGATCGCGCTTCGAATAGTCCAGGTCAAGAGCCGAAACGTCGAAAGCTGCGGCAACGTCTTCAAAGGCGGAAGACTCCGAGTCAACCGCTGCAGCAGCATCGCTTGACGCCGCGGAAGAAGACTGCTCGCCCGCGCAGCCGCCCAACCCCGAAAGCGAGAAAACGAGCACAGCGGCAATACAAAGTGCGGCAAGACGCCTCATGCGACCCGACCAGGCCCCTTCGGCGGCGCCCACAAAGCGAGTTCCGCAGCGCAGCGAGGACTGTCTGAGCGACTGGGCGTCGGCGAAGAGCCCCTTCTCGCTGTCCGACTGAACGTTGCCGAAGAGCCCTTTCTCGCAACCCGCACTCGCCTTCTCTGCCGTACGCTTTCCCATCTCTACAACACCCCCTGCGGCTTGAGCTCGCATTTCCCAAGCGTCACCTTCAAGTTCCCATTAAGGCAGCGCACCTCGTCGATCAGGCGTTTCTCCATGCCGGGCTCACGAAGGCGCAGCGCGTACTCCAGCGTGTAAAGGCTCCCCATGTTCGACGTGGTCACTTCGGTGAGCTCGTGCTCAGCGGCGAAACGATCAAGCACGTCGTCGAAGATGCCGTCGAATTCCAAGTCCTCGGGGACGATGATCTTGAGCGTCTTCTCCGCTTCGCGCGGACGGCCAAGGGGCGAGAGCACATACACCACGTTCACGACCGCGATGATTGCGGTGAACAGCACCGCCAGGCCGAGAAAGCCCATGCCCGTGGCAAGGCCCACCGCCATCGCCAGAAACACGCTGCCGATGTCCTTTGCGCTACCGGGAATGGAGCGGAAACGCACCAGGTTGAACACGCCCATGACGGCGATACCCGCGCCAAGATTGCCGTTGACCAGGGTAATCACCATCTGCACGATGAGCGGCAGAAGCGCCAGCGTAACCACGAAGTTCTTCGAGTACCGATGGCGGAACATGTAGACCCCGGCAATCACGAGGCCGAGGACGATAGACACGACGGAACACAAAAGAAAGCTCGACGCCGAAACCGACGAGACGAGCGAGTCAGCGGTTCCGAACACCGACGAGAACATAAGATCTGACATGGAGAATCCTTTCTTGAGGAGGAACTATTGAGGCAGAACAGGGCGAAGGTCGGAATACGGCGCACGCCTTCCGCAACCGCCGCCTTTCTCTACGGTGCCTTCCCCGCGGCGCCCTCCTACGACGCCTTGCGCATGCTCGCCTGATAGGCCGCACCGTATTTGGAAAACGACGAGGGATACGCCTCGCAACCGCCGAGCGCGTCGACGAGCCACAGCGGGAAGGGACCGGCGCACTTTACTTCCATAATCGCCTCGTCAGCAGGCAGAAGCGGGCGCGGCATGCCGAACCCGACAGGCGGGCGCCTATGCGAGGCTCGCGCGATGAGCGCTTCCTCGAACAGGTCGCGATATGCCACGTTCTCGTCGAAGGTGATGCGCAACGTCGAGGGAACATCCGCCGCCTCGCCTTCCCCGCCAATCACGAGAGGCGCATACGCCGTGCGGTCGCAGATCGTCACCATCGACGCGCGCAGCGGGGTATAGCGCTCCTTGAAGGCGTCTATTTCACGCGCAATCTGCAAGCTCCGCGGCGAAAGCGATGCCTCGGCGAGAATCGGGTCGGGCAGCGGGAATTCGCGACACGCCTGCTCATAGGGCATGCCGCCCATATACGCCCGCGCCGCCGCATACGAGCAGCCGACACGACGCTTGTACACGATGCCCTGGTACTTCTTCTTGAGCTCGACGAACACCTGGTCGTCCTCGCCGGGAATGCCGTAGCTGCGCACACGGAGCTTCTCCTTGTAGAGGGGCTTGTCCAGCGATCGCTCGATAAGCGCCCGGTCGGGCGTGTCGAAATAGCGGCTGATTATGCTCGTCGTCCCGTAGTCGTCGACGGCCATGCGCCCTTCGAGTGCCGTAAGCATCGCATGGCGCTGAGCTGCATCGAGGCGGTACTTGACTTCCTTGCGCTCGAAAACCTCTTGGTAGCTCGTCATAGAAAATGCCTCCTTTTGAAGAGGGACGGAAAGCCGTCCCTTTGGCGGTCGTGTCGTCGGTGGCGCGGGGCCGATCATCGATACAGGAAAGGGAGGAGGGGGAAGAGGATGTCCCCGCCTGCCGACACCCCGAATGCTACGGAGCACCCCTGAAAGAACCCTGAAAGAAACGCTCAAACCTAAAAATCGGGCAGTTTCTTTCAGGTTGTTTTCAGGGTCGTCCCCGACAATAACCTCACGGCCGCAACCGCCCCATCCACGATCCCCAGCGCGGAGGCGGTGGCGGCCGTTCGCGTCTCGGCGAGGCGCCCGCAAGGACCCGCGTCGAGGCGTTTCCTTAGCAAAACCGTGCTAGTATTCCAATCAAGAAAGCACCGAACGTGAAAGAGGAGCGTTGTGCAGATTCTCGTAGTCGAAGACGATGTACGCCTTGCCCAGGCACTTTGCCGCATCCTCGAGGAAAGCGGCTACAAAACCGACGCCGTGCACGACGGGCAGTCGGGGCTCGATTATGCGGAAAGCGGCATCTACGACGTCGTCATCCTCGACGTTATGCTGCCGAAGATGGACGGGTTCACCGTCGTGTCGAACCTACGGCGCGCCGGCGTGAACACACCCGTGCTGCTCCTGACCGCGCGCGACGCCGTGCCCGACAAAATCTGCGGGCTCGACTCGGGCGCCGACGATTACATGACCAAGCCGTTTTCACCAGCCGAGCTCATGGCGCACCTGCGCGCACTCACGCGCCGCCAAGGCGAGGTGCTCTTCGAGACGATCACGTCGGGGGACGTTTCGTTGAATCTGGAAAGCCACGACTTGACCTGCGGCGACCAATCGATTCACCTCAGCTACAAGGAGTTCTCACTCGCCCGCGTCCTTATGGCGAACGCAGGCGCTGCGGTGTCGAAGGCCACGCTGATCGAGAAAGTGTGGGGCCTGGAGGCAGCCGCCGACGAGAATAACGTAGAAGCCTACGTATCGTTCCTGCGCAAAAAGCTGAAGTTTCTCGGCTCGGCATCGCGCATCGAGACACTGCGCGGCGCTGGGTATCGCTTCGCCGCGGAAGGCGCCGCAACCGACAATCGCGCGAGCGCGTAAGACTGCGCCGCATTCCACGAAAAGATTCCCATGCTGAAAAAGCTCCGCATCAAGTTCATCGCGCTCAACATGGCCACCGTGGCCGTGGTGCTTGCCGTGATTTTCTCCGCCATCTGCGTCATCAACTACCAGCAAAGCGTGGCTTCCGTGCACGAAGCGATGAGCAACGCCATCGCGTTCACGGAGTCGAAGAATCACCCGATGACCGACGGTGACGTCCAGGGGCAGGAAGGCGCACGGGAGCAAGACGCGGGCGACCCCGACGAGCAGGCGGACGGGGACCGGGAAGGCGATGGCGCGCGGCACGGCACCCCTCCGCAAATCGGCGGCGGACCTGCTGGAAGCGGCCCGCATGTCCCTGTGGCGGTGTATCGCATCCTGAAGAGCGGCAGCTACGCGCTCGCAGGATCGGCGGCTTCCGCATCGATTGCAGACGACGTGCTCGAAAAAGCGATATCCCAGCTCGCGAATGCCCCCGACGGTTCAGGCGAGCTTTCCGAACTGGGCCTTTTTTACGAGAAGCGCACCTCCGACACCGGCATCGCGCGCGTCGCGTTTGCCGATGTCAGCTCCGCAAACGGATGGCAGACCCTCGCGCTCACCCTCGCGGGCGTCGGCGTGGTCGCACTCGCCATCTTCTTCGTGATCAGCGTATTCTTCTCCCGCTGGGCCTTGCGCCCGGTGAAGCGGGCGTGGGAACAGCAGCGGCAGTTCGTGGCCGACGCCTCACATGAGCTGAAGACCCCGCTCACCGTCATCCTCGCAAACACGTCGATTCTCATGTCACACCCCGAGCGCACCATCGCAAGCCAAAGCCAGTGGGTCGAAAGCACGCAGGCGGAAGGCGAGCGCATGCAAGGGCTCGTGGCCGACCTTCTTCTCCTGGCGCGCCTCGACGCCGAGGAGACCGACATCGTGAAATCGAAGCCGAAGGAGCGCATCGATCTATCGAACCTGGTGGAAGGCGAGCTTTTGCAGTTCGAGTCGGTGGCATTCGAGCGCGCCATCGAGCTGGAAAGCAACGTGGACGAGGGCATCGCTGTGCAGGGATCAATCGAGCGCCTGCGCCGCCTGGTCACGACACTTCTCGACAACGCGTGCAAGTACGCCGGCGACAACGGGAAAGCGCGCGTCGAGCTGCATGCGCAGAATGGCAACGCATGCCTCGTCGTGCACAATACGGGGTCGCTCATCCCGGCGGGGGACCTACAGCACGTGTTCGACCGCTTCTACCGCGCCGACAAAGCACGCACAAGCGGCGCAGGCGGCTTCGGCCTGGGGCTTTCCATCGCGAAAGAAGTCGCAGAAGAGCATGGCGGCACAATAACCGCGAAGAGCAGCGACGAAGAGGGCACCACCTTCACAGCAACCCTGCCGATTGCGTAATCGAATACCTAAAAGCAGCTTTCCAGGTGAAACACCACATGGAAAGCTGTCGTCTTTTCTTCACATTCCCCCTTCGCCATATATGGCGATTCGCAATATGCGGCAATAATGCTTGTGTTTTTGCCCATGATTTCGAAAAATGACGGCGATAAGAGCGCATGAGGAGAGAGCCTACGTTACAATCAGGGAAAACATGGTCACGTCACGTTAACCACAAACGCAGCCCAAACGAAACGAGGACCCCATGACCGACTTACGGATGAAGATCATCTCCATCGCGTGCGCGCTCGCACTTGTTGCCGGGTGCATGCCCGCTGTGGCGTTTGCGCAGGAAGAAAGCGAGGACACCCCGTCCCCCGCGCCCACCCGCATCCCCATCGACAGGCAGGCATTTGCCCAGGCAGAAGAGGAGGGCATCACCCTGCAAAGCGTCAACCTCAACGCGACCGTCGCACCGCACGACGCGTTCTCCGACGAATTCCTCTACTTCACGAAACACGAGAGCGGCAACAGGCTCACGAGCGGCGAGGGCTATGACATGCTCCTCTCCGCGGGCGACAACTACCACGCCATGGGCTGCTACCAGTTCGACAACCGCTACGGCCTGCAGGATTTTCTCGTCGCCTGTTACAACTACAGCCCGATGCGCTATTCCATGTTCGCGTGGCTGAAGGACGCAAGCGTGGATATCTCGAACATGAAGCTCTACGACTCGAGCAAGAAGGCCTTAACCGACACGGGGAAGAGGCTGAACGATTCGTGGTCCGCCGCGTACCAGGCGAATCCCGAGGAATTCTCGCGCCTGCAGGACGGCTGGTTCTACCAGGAATACGTCGAGTGCGCGCTGCGCCTGTGCAACAACAGCGCGCACAACTTCAATATGGATAGCCGAAGCGATTGCGTAAAAGGCCTGGTCAGCGGCATTTGCAACCTGTTCGGCTCAGGAGGCATGCAGTTCTTCGTCGGCGGCACGCTCTACGGGAAACACTACGACGGCGCAGGTCTCTCCGGCACGATGAGCGACCGCGAGTTCGTCACCACGCTGTGCAACTACATCGTCGACCACGTGGCGGAACTGCCTTATGTGACCAGCCAGTACGTGCCCAGCTATCAAAATCGCTACCGAAACGAGCTCGCCGATTGCCTCGCCTACCTCGACAGCAAACCCGATCCCAGCAATCCGACACCGACGCCCGGCGGCTCCACCACCCCGACGCCCGAGCCCAACAAGGCGTTCAGCGATCTGGAAGACGGCGCCTGGTATCTGCAGGCAGTCGAGTACGTGTCGAGCCGCGGCATCATGAAAGGCTACGACAACGGCACGTTCGGACCCAACGACACGCTTTCGCGCGGGCAGCTCATCACTATGCTGTGGCGCCTTCAGGGTTCCCCGCAGGCGGACATGTCGACGACCGCGTTCGCCGACGTCGACTACGACAGCTATTACGGGGACGCCATCCGATGGGCGCGCGCGACCGAGATTGTGAAGGGCTATGGCGACAGCAACGGCTTCTGCCCCGACGCGTCCATCACGCGCGAGGAAATCGCCGTTATGCTGGCGAACTTCGCCAAGCGGATGGACGGGAAGAATCCAACGAGCGACGGCGTGAAGCTTGGGCAGTTCCCCGATGCCAATGCGGTCGACTCGTGGGCGAAAACGTCTCTGAGTTGGACTGTCGACAAGGGAATCATCTCTGGCAAGATCGACGCGAGCAACAAAGCATGGCTCAACCCGATTGACAACGCGACGCGCGCGGAAGCGGCGACCATCCTCATGCGCTACCTGCAAAACCGCTAGAAGGCGATAACGGGCTCACCTGCTACGAGCTGGACTTGAAACGACGCAAGCGCCGCAAGGCCGAGCCCCTGCATCGGCGGCAGGGAGCGAATCAAGTCCGAAACCAGAAGCGGGCGACCATCCTGATCACCCGCTTCGCTTCCAGTTATAAGGTTGTTCCGCTAGGAAGGAAAGCCCTCCCCCTAGCACACCATCTGGATTTCTGGCTCTCCATCCCCGAAGAGTAGCTCGCGCTCGGGACCGGAAAGCGCCGCGCGTGCCTGATCGCGCAGGTTGTTCATGCCCGAAAGGAACTGGCGGTACATGACGAGGGTCAGGTAGCGGCCCTTCGTCGTCAACGTGAGCTCGTCGTCGTTGTCGATTGCGAACGACCTGTTCGCGCGCATGAATGCGAGCTCGATCGGCAGCGCCAGCTCAAGCGGCTCGCCGAACTCACGCTCGAACGCATGCTTGTCGAGGTGCAGCTGGTAGAGATGCAGAAGGAAGTAGTAGCGCTCCAGGTCGCGCTTCGCCATGACCGACTTGCCCATGATGGACATGTGCCCCGCTTGGATGGCATCGTTGTATTCCTGCAAGCTGAACGAGTTCACGTACAGGCAGCCGTTCAAGTGCGTGATCGAGCCCGAACCGATTGCCGGGTACTCGTTGTAGGACACCTGCAGCTCCTCGAACGGCAGCTCGACGTCCTTTTTCCCCTGGTCATTTAGGCGCGTAAACGTCCAGATGGTATCGCGCTCGAAGAACGGGTGATCGCCGCCGGCAAGCACGCCGTCGAGAATCTGGTAGTAGCGGTACTCGCGGTTGTAATCCATGCGCCCGAGCGTCTCGACCATCTTGCGCGTGGTCGCAGACGAGATGTAGAGCGGCGAGAACGTGGTCTGGCGTGCGCCGCATTCGACGATTTTCTCCAGGTCGTTGAAGAGGATGTCCTCGGTTTGCGAGGGGAAGTTGAAGATCATGTCCACGTTGAGCGAGTCGAAATACGGGACCGCCTCGCCGATGCGCTCGAAGATTTCCTCGCCCGAACCGTACTTGTGGTAGCGGTCCATCTGCTTGAGCAGGTCGTTGTTGAAGCTCTGCACGCCGACGGACAGACGCTGGACGCGTCCCTTCAGCTCATTGAGCCACGGCTGCACGAGGTGGTTGGGGTTGGTCTCCGACGACACTTCCTTGATGTTGAAGTTGTCGCGCGCAAGGTCGATCGTCTTGCACAGCTCGTCGAGCATGATGGTCGGCGTGCCGCCGCCGATGTAGAGGCTTTCAAAGTCGTATCCCAAATCCTTGAGCATCATCATTTCCTTGCGCATGTTCTCGAAATACGGACGCGCAACGGACTCGCGGAACGGATAGCGATTGAAGCTGCAGTATGGGCAAAGCACCTGGCAAAACGGCACGTGCATGTAAAGCATGTACTTCTCGCCGGGCTTCGGGCCGGGGAAGAACTTCTCGTCGGTCGGATGCAGGTCAAGGTGTTGCTTGGCAATGCCTTTGACCAGGTTAGTGAGCACTCGTTCGGATAACATGGGTCCCCTTCGTGACTTTCTCGAAATCAACGCCACATGGTAGCGCTTTTGCATCCCAAACGCGCAGGAACTATTCGCTTTCTACGGGAACTGCAAGAAGGGGACCACGCTAAAGGCGGCAAGGCAATCGGGAAAGCGGCGCCTCTTACGCGAGGGCGGCCGCCAACTCGTCGCGCGAGGAGAACGGCATCTCCCTGTTGCCCGCCGCATGGTCGATCGCGACAACGGTCCCCTTCCAGGTCGGCTCGCCGCCTTCCCTGCCAGCCGCCTTGTACTCGTCGGTCTGCACGACGTAGCGGCAGTCGAACTCCTCCGGCTTCGGCATCTCCTTCAGATCGAAGCCGTATTCCATATCCCTCAGGATGCGCTCCATGACGCTCGGCGCCGCCGCCGCGGACCCGAGCGACACGAGGCCGCGCTCCTTGTTGAAGAGCGCCGTCGGCGACACGTAGATAGTACGCAGCCGTTTCTCGCGCTGGCGCTCAAGGTGATTGACTCCCACGATAACCGCGACGATAACCACCAGCCAGATAATGAAAATTACCAGGTCAAGCGGACTGTCAACCTGATTGAAGCCCAGGAAGAACCACAGCCACAGAAGGAATACGTCGACCAGCACGGCAATGGCGAGGCCAATCCAGTTGCTCTTCTTCATTATTTGCCACTTCCTTCCTTGGCGCCCGACAAGACCTCATCCATCTCCTTGTCGAGATCGGCGGTCATGCGGCGTCGGCGCAGCAAGACGACCGCGCCGTAAACCAGCGTTGCGATGGTACCGAGAATCATGAGCCAATGCACCCAGCAGCTCGTCGGCTGCTCAGCGCCCGATGCGTTGTCGGGACTCTGCTTCCCTTCCGACTGAGCGTTGTTTCCGGAAGTCGCCTTGTCGGCGCTCTTCGGCATAGTGGTCTCCTTCGAATCGGATGCCGTCGGGACGGAACCCATATCGTCCGACGTCGTCGAACCCGACGGCGTCACGTCGGAAGAATTCGTCGGGCCATTCGGCGTCGATGGATTCTTACCAGGGCCGGGCGTCGGCTCGTCCGTGCCAGGGCCAGGTGCCGGCGGCGTGTACGCGATAACCGTAAGCGTGCCGTTCACCTGGGTAATCTCATAGTTGTCGAGGCTCGTGTTCGCGCCGGCCTTAACGGTGAAGGTGTTGTCGGAGGTGCCGACCGCCGTCTGCGCTCCCGTAAAGTCGTAGCCGAAGCTCTCGCCTTCGACGAGCGACCCAGCCGTCACCATTGCCTCGTGCTTGGTGAGTGCGGCACCGTCATACACCTTGGAATCCGTCGCGGAAGTTACCGTCACGGGACGCTTGGTCACGATGAGCGGGGCCTTCCCGCACGTCACATTGGCGAACTGGGCGGTGACATCCTCACCGGCGGCGTTCCTTATCACGATGGTGGAAGCGTCGATCTCGGCCAGAAGCTCGCCGGCGTCCGTGATGGTGCCCTTGGTCGCGGCCTCGAGCGTGAAGCCCGCGGGAAGACCGTCGACGTCGATGCCGGCGCTGGTCAGCGGCTTGCCGTCGTAGACCTTGCTGCCGCCGTGCGGCGTGACGGTGATCGCCACCTGGCTCGGGGTGACCTCGAGGGTACCGATAGCGCCTTCCACGACGTTGTAGTTCGACTCCTTAGCAGTGCCGTCCCATGTGATGGCATAGGAGTTGGCGCTCGTGCCCACAAGCGTCTGGCTGCCGGTGGTGGCGAAGCTGGCGGTCTCGCCGTTCACGAAGCCCGAGATCTCCCCCGAAGCCGTGAGCGCCGTGCCGTCATAGGGCTTCGACGCGCCGTGCGTAGTGACAGTGAGAGTCGCAGGCAGGATCGTGAGCTGCCCGTCCTCGATCGCGAAGACCACGTTCGAGAAGTTGGCGCTCCTGTTCTCGAAGTCGCCGGGGAGCAGGCCCATGTCGTAGTCGCCGGCATCGGTGCCGGTGGCGACCTTGTGCGCGGCGTCGCCCACGAAGGCGAAGTCGCCCTCCTTGTAGAGGGCGGAGGAGATCCCCGCGACCTCGTAGCCCTCGGCGGTCTTGGCCTCGCCGTCGTAGGGGAACGTCGCGCTGTTCTCCCTGATGGTCACGACGACCTTCTCGGCGTTCGCGGTCACCTCGAGCCTGCCCTCGCCCAAGGTGATCCTGTAGTTTGCGAGCTTGGTGGAGCCCGCCGCCTCGTAGGCTGCGATGGTGCTCCCGCTCTCGCCGGCGTCGGTCTGCGACC
>OLOM01000906.1_pt1 | contig 21526 bp, 26 predicted proteins | sample 1672531 | NCBI WGS metagenome assembly OLOM01 (sample SAMEA3136696, study PRJEB25190) | human gut metagenome | reverse complement strand
TTTTTTGTAGATTTTTGTGAATTTGATTAAAAAGTCCTTGACAATTTGTCTCTGGCAAAACGGCTAAGAGCATCCTTATCAGCGCTCGTGTTCATATGCAGCACTTCCAAGTACAGAAGGTCGCACATCTGACGAATACAGACAGCCTTGACCTGAGTAAAATCGGTGAGGAAAAAACAGCGCTGTTTTGCGTAGTAAGTGCCTCCGATAGTACCTTCAACTACCTTGTCAGCCTCCTTTATACACAGCTTTTCAATGAGCTTTACCTCAACGCCTATAAGGAGCACAACGGTAAGCTGCCTATTCCGGTTCGCTTCTTGCTCGATGAGTTTGCGAATATCGGTACTATTCCGGACTTCGCACAGAAATTGAGTACTATGCGTTCCTATAATATCAGCTGCACCATCATCCTGCAGGGACTTGGACAGATTAAAGCAATGTATAAGGATGACTACGATACTTTGATTTCAAACTGCGACACAAAGATTTTCCTCGGCGGTAATGATGAAACAACTACCAAGTATATCTCCGGTATCCTTGGAAAAGCCACGATTACAAGTCAATCGAAGGGACGCTCGTTCGGTAAAGGTGGCAGCAGTTCTAAAAATTTCTCGCAAACCGCAAGAGACCTGTTAGCCCCTGATGAAGTTGGACTTATTGACAACGGCTATGAAATTGTGATGATTCGTTCAATGTCGCCGTTCTTTGATAAGAAATACGACTATCCCAAACACCCAAACTATAAATACACAGGGGACGCTGACTCGAAACTCATCTACCCGTTCAGAACGATTTACACAGAACGAAATGAAATAGAAAAGATAGAGAAGCAAGTAAAGCAGAAAGCAGAAATCGTGCGGCGCTTGAACCGTAAGAAAGCAAATGTCGCTGCAAAGTATGGTATCGATATGAGTGCCGCGACGAGAAAGCCCTCGATGATAAGCGCCGGGGGCGTTAAACTCCTCAGCCAGATGGATGCAGGTGAAGAGCTTGCGAAATATCCTAATGAACAGCAAAAGCTGCTGGAAAGCTATTTGCCTCCTGAATTCGATGCCGATTTTGAATTTCGTGACGGTCAGACCGTAACGGATGACGACTTTAATGCGATGCTGATAAAGACACATAAGCTCATGGATGAAGAAAGCGTAGAGCTGCTTTCTGTTGATTGCAACGATTAAATACAAAACAATACACTATTGACACGCGATGTATCGGGGTGTATAATAAGATTAGTGAATGAGATATGAGGCGTTTAGCTTTTCGGGCGTGGTTTTGTCCTCCTTTCCAACGAGCCGGAAACCTTTCAGCAGCATATTTCTTTCAAAGGTTTGTGGAGTGCAGAACCACAGACCACCCCTCGCAGGACTGCACATTTTGCGAGGGTGATGTCACCATCAGCAAGCCTCTTCGTGGCGGTGATAGAAACAGGCAAAACCAATAGGTGTCTGGCGAATTGCTGAGCGACTGCTATATAAGAAAATAGTAAACAGAAGCAGCCGTGGGTTGAAAGACCTCAAAGCGCAGTGATGTGCTTTTACCGTGTGTCCGCAGCAAAAATGAAGAAGGTGCAAATCCTTCCGGGCGCACCACCTGATTGCCTCGCATCATGTGAGAGCAGGGGATACCGGGGGCGACCCGGTATTAGGTGATAAGTAGAGAGAACGAGAGTACCTGTCCATAGTGGACGGGCTATTCTTGTTCTCTTTTTTGTTTGCTGTTGTAGCTCAGTTTGGCAGAGCGGCTGCTGATAAGCAGTAGGGCGTGGGTTCAAGTCCTACCAATAGCACCACCGAGGCTCCGACTTTGTTCTTCCTCCCAAAGTTGTTGAGCCTCTGCCGCAAGATGAAACAACCTCCACGATGGTTTGCGGCGGGCAACACCGGATGAAACAGTTCCGATGGCGGATAGTTTCAATGATTATACTAATCCACAATCATTTGCCAGTGATGTGGAGGGAGAATTTACGAAAGGTAGATGATTTGATATGGCAATTGTTACTACGACCATGAACTATGAGCAGGGCCTGAAAGCAACCATTGCTCGCAAGTTCAACAAGGCCAAGGCCGCAAATGTGGCCGCAACTGCTGCGGCTATGACCGCAGTCGCACAGATTATGCCGGTTCTGTGTGATAACTCGGCTATGGCAACTGCAGTCGGAAGCCTTCTGGACACGATTGTATTCCCCATCATGTGGGGCGTCGGCGTGGTGCTTTTCGTTGTCGCCGCAGCAAACTTCATTTCAGCGTTTGTCGATGAGAACAACACCAACGGTATGACGAAGGCTGCAAAGTGGCTGTTTGCCGCAATCGGCCTTACCATCCTGCGTGAGCTGATGAAGGCTTGGCTGGCATCCAACGGTGTCACCATCTCCTAACAGAAAAAAACAAAATATGGAGAGTGGGCGGGCATAGCGCCCGTCCACTTTTCTTTGTGAAGGGAGATGATACGAATGAAAGCAAAGCTGAAGAAAGTAATTGTACTCCTTGCGACGCTTGTTATGTGCTTTTCGATGTTTGGAACAGTTGCTTATGCTGCTGATGACGCGGAGTCTGGAAAAACAGAGTATATCACAGATGGAAAGCTCAAAGGGCTTCTGAATACCATGTTGAACGACATCGCCGGTAACGGTGGTTTCGGAGAGAATGTTGAGTATGATGCAATTCTTTCGACAGAAATGGACGAAAACGGCAACTACAAAAGCGCACTAAGAAGTGTATGGGAAACCAATAAACCTGCTCTTCAGAACATATATGATGCTTTCTATGTATTGGGGATGCTACTCAGTACGATTTACTGCATCATCTACATCACACGCGAGATGATTGAGAGAAGGGAAAACTCGGATTCCATCATCAAAGGATTCATTATCTTGATGGTGGTTTCCGTAATTTTGGGTGAAGGCTTTACTATCATGGATAGACTGATGGACTTGGGAACCGGCATCGGGCAAACGATTTTGGACATCCAAGGAACAGACCCAGCAACCCCAACAATGAACCAGAGCTTTATTGACAAAATGAATGCATCACCGGGTCTTATATCTCAGTTGGGCGGTGTAATTGAGTTGTTCATCCCGTGGATTGGAACCAAAATTCTATATGTCTATATAGAGGCTGTTATATTCATGCGCATGATTGCTATTTATGCAAGAGTGTGCTTGGCTCCGATTCGGCTAGGCGACCTTTATTCTGGCGGACCTTCGCCGGAGGCTATTCGATTCCTCCGTGGATTCTTGGCGGTTTGTCTGCAAGGCGCAGTCATTGTGATTGCACTGTTTGCCTATCGTTTGATGTGGAGTGGCATTGGGAGTTCGCTTGACCACTATGGCGTGTGGGCAAACTTCGTAGTCCTGTTTGCAGTAGGTGGTTTCATTGGTAAGAGCGAGTCTTTTGCCAAAGAACTTTGCGGTGCGGGTTGATAGAGAGGTGAGAAAACCATGCAATTTGAAATGCCAAAGGATTTGGATGACATCAAAAGTAAACTCGTCCTCGGAATGAACGGCCGGCAACTGATATCATTGGTAGCTGCAGTTCCTCTTTGCTGGAAGATGTGGCAGCATCTTTCTCCCATTTTATCGAGAGACAATACGATGCTTGCTTGTCTTGCGATTGCCTCGCCAATTCTCGCGATTGGATTTATCCCAAAAGAATATTTGCAGGGTCTGTATCCTGAGCAGTTCGCATGGGCAATTATCAAGTTCAATATTCTGAGACCAGTCTCTCGGAAATACAAGACCGTGAATTACTACGACGAAATCGCAAAACAAATCAAAAAAGAAGAAGAACAAAAAGCTCTCCAAATCAGTAAGAAACTGAGCCGAAAGGAACAGCGAAGACAGAAGAAAATCAAGGATTCAATCAAGGGCGTTCGATAACGCTAATGGTCATCTTAGCTGATGACCAGTCCCCATGGATGATGTGCCTCCACGCGGCAGGGGATGGAAGCTGGACTTAGTCCAGACTAAACCATCATCGGAAACATACGAGAAACGATTTAGGAGGAAAATATTATGACGATGAAAGTGAACACCAAAAACAAGAAGATTGCAAAGCCGAAACCGCTGAAAATTCCTCGCACCGTTCAAGAGTCGATTCCTTATACAATGGTATACCCGGAAGCCAATCTGATTGAGACAGAACAGGGGCATTTCGTCCGAATCTACAAACTGACCGATGTGAACTTTGCGGTTGCCCGTGAAATCGAGCAGCAGGATATGCTGGCGCGGTATATGCAGTTGCTGAACATGTTCGACCCTTCTGTGAGTTTCCAGATTGTCATCAACAACCATACGATTGACAAGAAGAGCTTTGAGGCCGGTGTAATGATGAAACTCAAGAACGACGGTCTGGATGACCTGCGTGAAGAGGAAAACCGCATCTTGGAAGAAAAGATAGCCCAAGGACGGAACAACTTGGTATGTGAGAAATATCTGGTCGTTTCAATCCCTGCGCAGAACGCAGCAGATGCGAAGGCAGAGTATGCTCGCTACGATTCCGAAATCCCTCATGCAGTATATCAGATTGGGCAGTCTGCTTGCTATGCACTGTCCAGCACGGAGATGCTGCGCGTACTGTACGATACCTACAATAGGAGACACGAATCAGAGTTCGCGGCAAAGACGCAGCTCGATGGGAACGGCCGTGAAAAGTTCGACTTCCAGAACATGCTTCGTCTCGGTCTTACTACGAAGGATGTCATCGGTCCGGACAGCATGACCTTCAAGCCGCGTTATTTCATGCTTGGTGAAACCTATGGGCGTGTGGAGTATCTTAGTCAGATTCCCAGCTTGCTCGATACAGCTTTCTACCCGGAACTGACGAGCCAAGGATTCTCGGCTATGTACTCGCTTCAGATGTCCGGCATTCCGCAGGAAAAGGCAATGAAGATGCTTAAAATGCGGTTCAACAATGTGAACTCCAATGTCCGGCAGGAGCAGATGAAGGCCGCTAAGGAAGGCTGGTCAGGTGACTTGATTTCAATCGACCTGAAACAGAAACTGGAAGAAGCCAACAGGCAGTTGGGAGACCTGAGTTCTCGAAACCAGAAACTCTTCTCTATGACGATGACGATTGTTCACTTTGCCGACTCGTTAGAAGAGCTGGACCATCAGACTGATATCATCAAGTCGGTGGCTAACCGGTATATGGTTAGCATTTCTTCCATGAATTTTCAGCAGGAGGCAGGTTTCAACACGACACTGCCGTTGTGCAACTGTCAGGCGTCTATTAAGCGTAGCTTAACCACGGAAGCCTGTGCGGTGTTTGTGCCGTGGAATGCACAGGAGTTGAATACGGCGGGCGGAATGTATTACGGTACAAACGCAATCACTTCCAACCTTATCACCTACGACCGCTCTCTTTCCAAGAACGCAAACGGATTTATCCTTGGCACTCCCGGCTCCGGCAAGTCGTTTATGGCAAAAGCAGAGATTTTACAGGTTCTGCTCAACACCGATGACGATATTCTAATTTTGGACCCCGAACGAGAATTTTTCCCTATAGCCGCTGCAATCAACCGCCGTTCCAAGAACGGAAAGATTTGCCGTGTGGAGCATATCGTTCAGGGCAATAAGAACTACATCAACCCGCTTGACATCCCGCTTTATGACTTGGAAGAAGAGGACCCGATGGCAAACCAGTTGAGTTATGTGATTTCCCTCTGCCAGCAAATGTACGGACGCTACCAGCTTCCGCAGGGCTCAGAGTCGCTGATTGACCGTGCGCTGCATCAGATTTATGCACCTCTGCTGGCAACGAGAGCCGCTGGTCGTCAGGACGAAAGTCTGACTCCCACGCTCGTTGACTTGATGAAAGCCCTTCAGAGCTATGGTCGTGAAGAGCCTGTTGCTCGCGAAATTGCACTATCGATGGAGACATTTTGCACTGGTTCACAGGACCTGTTCGCGCATCAGACCGTGAAACGCCCTGACGAGGGAACGGTTCGAATGACTATCTATGACACGAAAGATGTTGCCCAGTCGATGAAGAGCTTGGCAATGCTTATTGTGACGAACCAATTATGGTCCCGCTTGTGTCAGAATAGGCTTCGCGGACGGCGTACATGGATATACCTCGACGAAATCTATATTCTGTTTAATGATGCGAATAGTGCAGAATTCATTAAACAATTATTTAAACGGGCAAGAAAATATGGTGGTACTCCGACCGGTCTGACGCAGAATGTAGAAGACCTTCTGACCAATGACACGGTACGAACCATGTTGTCGAACAGCGAGTTCCTTGTCCTGCTGTCTCAGGCTCCCATCGACCGCTCCTCCCTTGAAACGATGCTTAACCTGTCCAGCACGCAACTGTCCTACATCAGTAATGCTGACCCCGGTTGTGGGCTGCTCAAAGCCGAGAAGTGCATGATTCCCTTCAAGAATCTGTACCCCAAAAACGGTGAACTGTATCGCATGATGAATACCAACCTCCGCGAGATGACTGCAGAAGACCTCAAACTTCTGGATGAGGAACGCAACGAGGTATAAAAAATATAGCAACAAGAACCATAAGTCCAATTCAGATAGCGTCTGCCGATTTGGTAGGCGCTATTGTTTTTGCTTGTTAGCCACAAGACCGTGGTGCTGTCTGTGCGAATTTCGACGATAATAAACGAAAGTAATTCTGTTGTCACTGCTTGCGAAATGCAGATAATTAAACTATGGAGCGTTGAATTTGCTCTAGTGGTAGCCAAAATTCCGAATTTTAGTAGCCAAAAATTCGAAAAACAATGGCCGAAAATATGCAAATTCATTAGCCAATGATGGTGGTTCCAAAGTAGGTAAACTGATAACGATGGTAGAGGTGCAGCAAATACTATCAAGAAATCAGTTGACTCTTGCTGCAAAGTAATTATCATGCAAATAAAAAGTGGAGGACATATCTATGAAAAAGTATATGAAGTATGCTAAGGCGATGGAAGTGCTGAATAATGCAATCAGCGAGAATACACATAAGTGCTGCGGAGATGGAGCTGTAACCTTTGAAGTAAAGGTTGTAAACGACAATGAGTGTGAACAAGGAATGCTCGCTCTGTTTCTTGCAGACCAGAAACCTTTTTCAGGAACGATTGACGGCGTGCCTTCTGTGGTTCTGTCACTTTACAAAGTATCAGTAAATCGCAAGGGACAAGCTAAAATTAAGGATGTCATCGAAATGGCGAATGACATGCTCAACTGGCTGACGGCTTTTTATGAAGGAAAGTTGGACGGTTGCGAGTTGTATGATGATGACAATCAAGTGGTCCGCAACGAACTGGAATCAGCACTGATGGTGGCGGCAAATGCCGCAGGTGAGCTCCTCGACTATATAGCATCAGTCGAGGAATCTGCCTAATCATCGGAGCAAACCAGTGCGAACTAGTGAGGTGGCAGATATGTCTACCTACGACCACCTAACAATTTTCTTCGGAACTCTCGGAACAACGCTGCAGGAAGTTGCTTGGTACTATGGATATAGTGCCGAGAACTTAGCTGCTCTGAACGGAGACCTCGACCTGCTGAAAGAAAAGTATCCTGAGACATATGAAAACTTGATGTTATGCGCTCATCAGAAAGATTCGCGTTCATACTCGGAATATGGACAAAGCCTCGTCTCCAACTGGGTCTTTGAAGATTATAAGTGTAAGGCACTGATTCGAGCAGGATGCAATATCGAACTGGCAGGAGCAGATAAGGATAGACGCATACTTCCTTCCAGCAAAGTGAGCAATGCATCGGATTACATCGTACATATGCCAGATGGAACGGCCCGGAAACTGGAACTCGTCTGCGATTACACCGGATTCTGCCAGAAGACCGGATGCCTTGACCTGCGGGACCACAAATATCAGCATCTGCTGGAAGACGGGAGCTTACTGCTCGTGATTGATATACCGAACCGTAGATTCTGCATCATCGATTTCAAAAACTTCGTAGAAGCAACTAAAATTGAAAAACACCCGCTTTGGGATAAACCGGCGTATCGAATTGGCTTGGCAAACAATGTTGCAGTAAGTGGAATAGATAGAGCCAGATACATAACGCGAGCATTGTACTCGCCCATACAGTTAATCGCAAAACAATAGTTGTTAAACGACTTGACACGGCGCTATAAATGCGGTATACTATAGATAGTCGGAAACGGCTATCTATTCTGTATGTTATAACGGTTAAATGCAAGACAATACGGAATAAAAAGAGACACGGGAAAAACGGGCAATGAAGCGGAACAAGGAAATGATTACCTCATACTTAGACAGTGAGATAATTGAGAGCGGAGGATAACACAATGGTAGCACTGGACTTTATGACTACGATAGAATGGGTTGCGGGAATTGGAAGCGTTTTTTTGATTTGTCTCGGAGCCGCTGGCGTAGCGGCCACAAGAAATAAAATCTACTATACTTTAATGTGTCTTGCTGGCGTAGGGGGAGCTTTTTTGATGTTCTCTGCCGCTTTGGGCTACTAATGTTCTGTAAAGAAGGGTGAGGCACAACCCAATGAACAAACGACCACGAATCGTCAGACAAATAAGACACACCCGCTTCGGTGGGCCATCATCCGAAGCAGTTACCTCTTCGTGGTGGATGACAGGCAATGACTGGATAGCGCAGTCGGCAAAAAAGCTATATCCGAAATAGTTTCTACAACATGAAGGAAATAAAATATGCCTTGGACAGTTACAGGACCGATTGTGCTGATATGTTTTATTGCAGCACTCATATCCACAATGTTTATGGGAGTTTTTGCTTTTTCTAAAGAGGAAGATGGAAAAGTGATTTCGACAGTGCTTGGTATTGTAGGTGCTGCGCTGTGTATAATCGCCATACTTCTTATCTGTACAAGCTCTGGCTGAAAGGCGGACAACTCCTCAAAAACAGCAGCCTCCACGATGGCGAGGAGTGGACAACGACCAGCAGGTCGGCTAATTGCTGATGAATTTTGATTTCTACACCACAAGAGAGGAGTGGATGATATATGGTTGTGGCTATCGACCAAGGCAACAAGCAGTATAAGACTGCACATAGCGTTTACACCAGCGGATTTACGGCGACCAGCACCAAGCCGGGATTTGGCACTGATATCCTCAAATATGACGACCAGTATTATATGCTGTCCCAGAAGCGGGGTGGCTATCAGCGTAACAAGACGCTTTCAGAGGACTGCTTCATTCTGACACTGTTTGGTATCGCCAAAGAACTGGTGGCAAATGGTGTTCGTCCCGGAATGCAGACTACTATCCCGATTACGCTGCTTGTTGGCTTGCCTCCTGCACACTACGGTGCTCAGTATCGAGCCTTCAAAAATTATTTTCTCAATCGTGGGACGCTTACTATCGAGCTTGATGGACAGGAATACAAAATCCGTATTGACGAGTGCGAGTGCTATGTTCAGGGATTTGCCGCAATGCTTACTGTGTTCCAGCAGGTCAAGAACCTCAACAAAGCGATTGTCTGCGACTGTGGAGGCTTTACACTCGATTACCTGCCCGTGGCGAAAGGTCGCCCCGATGTGGCCTCTTGCGATTCATTGGAACTCGGTGTCATCAAGATGTACAACCGGATTATCCAGCGCTGCAACGGTGAGTTCGATATGCTGGTTGACGAAGAGCAGATTGATGCAGTCCTGAAAGACCAGCAAAGTGACCTGTCTGGTGGCATCAAGAAGCTGATGAAGAGTGAGGCTGAGAGCTATGTCGATTCAATCGTCTCGGCATTGCGTGAGCGCGGCATTGACCTTCGTTCTGTCCGTCCCATTTTCGTGGGCGGCGGTGCGATGCTGTTGAAGCCTTACATCCTCAACAACAGCCGTATTGGTTCCGCTGCAATCGTCGTGGACGACATCGGAGCCAATGTGAAAGGCTATGAAATTCTGTACCGCCAGAGCCATCTAGCGGCTGATTGAAATGAGGTGAGAATATGGCAGTAAAACTAGGATTCTCGCGCGAAAATCCAACACAGGCGTATGCTGCCGATATTCTTGCTATTACGCCAAACCGTAAAAAAGCAGACCTCGTGGCCCGTGCTATCTACTTCTATCTCGGCGGCAAAGAGTACGATGCTGATAGCCTGAGTATTCTCCTTACTGGAAAACCGCGCAAGCATAGAAAGAAGAGTGCAAGCCGTAAAAGGATTGTGGCTGCTCCCAAGGAACCTATTGCGGATGCGGCTGATACTTCCCAGAACGAGAAACAAGTGGCTGAAGGACTGGTCAATGAGTATGCTCCTGAGCAAGAGGCTCAGCCAGAATTAGAGATACCTTCCACCGAAGGGCGAACGAGAGATACCGAAGATTCCTTCACAGCGGCAGATACCTCTATGCTCAACGATATTATGGCCGCTTTTCAGAATCAATAAACAATGAGGTGATGTAAAGTGGTCAATACAGAACAAATTCGTCAGACGGTCGATGCTGCCATGAATCAGAAATATACCGTCACAGTTGGTGACTACTACTTTTGGTTCTACGGCTGGTTTGCAGCGGCAGTAGCACTGGCGGTCCTTGTCTTGCTGGTTGTTGTGATTTTCATCGTCAAGGCTGTAGTTTCCAAAAACGATGAGAGCAAAACTAAGATTGAGCGCGACAAGGACAGAAAACGGAGCAAGCAGGAGAAAGAGCAAAAGAAGTCGCTTGAAGAGTTGATTTCTGACAACATGGACAAGGTGATGGCAGAAGCTCCTCCGGTTACAGCATATTCAGCGGCAGAATTCCCTGATGGAATTGACCCGCTGTTTCATGCCAGTGAGGATGGAATCACCTTATCGGAACGGCTCAAACGCGAAAAAGCCTATCATGTTTGGTGTGAAGAGCAGGAACGCCTAAAAGAACAGCAAATCAGAGCGCGGAAAGAATACTTCCGGAAGAACGACTTTGGCTTCAATGTCAAAGCTGCCACACGAGCGGTTGAAACTTCCCATGATGATGAGTTGTCTCCTGCAGAACAGAAGAAATACGAAAAGATTCGGCGCGATAACGAGAAGCGTCTTGCTCGCGCACGAAGGCTGAAAGCTAAAGAAGAGGCTGAGGCTAAGCGAGCGGCAAGGAAAAAGTAACCCGCATGGAAACAAGTTCTTGCAATATGTCCACCAAAATGAGGTGGACAGCTTCCCATGACAGCAGCCTCCACGGGGCGGGAAGCGGACAACAGGATGGTCGTTCTGGCTGATAGCTGTTTTGATATACGGAGGAAGACGAGATGAAAGAATCGTATTATAGCAGAGTGGAGTTTGGAGCTCTTCTGGATGACACTTGGAGAAAACTGTGCAGAGGTGAGCACGAAGAGAGCCCGAAACTTGTTATACGGGACAGGGCTAATATTATGAAGCCGTGCAATTTTATACTTGGACCAGTTTTCAAGCATAAATATGAAATCGGCGATGGGTCAAACAAGGTGCAGTTTGAAATCGAGCTCCCGCATATCTCCTATCGAGACCGTGTGAGTGAAGAGTTCATCACCGAGACGATTGCAAAGCTCAAAGCCTTGGAGTCGGAAATTCGCCCTTCCAAAGCAAGTCCTAATACGGATGACTACAACTTCAAAATCATGGCCGCAGACCGTGTTGGAGTCTTTGCTAGCAAAATCGAGGAAAAGACGGAATACACACAGGCAGTTATGGAAGGTAAGGTAGTCTCTGCGTGATAAATGCCTACGGAAATTCCCGTAGGAGCCACTCGATGCAGCAACCTCCTCGTGGTGAGTGGCGGGCAACAGAACAAGCGTTCTGGCAAATAGCTGAGACAGAAATGGCTTCTATTTATTGGGTGTGAAAGGAGAACCCCCATGAAAAAGGCAGTAACGCTTGGCCGTAGCAAGCGCTCATTTTTGAGCACTTTCGGCACAAGCAAGGGTAAGCTTCGCAAAGGCGACAACAAAGGCGAGATGGTTCTGAGCCAGAACTACCGCCTTGCAATTGAAGAAGGGCTATACAATAACAATGTCATTGTTGTTGGCAAAGCCGGTTCCGGTAAGACTCGCGGTGTCATGATTCCCAATGTCTTGCAGGAGACTGGCAGCTACATCATCAATGACCAGTACGGCGAAATCTATGATGCTTGCGGTGAACTTCTGAAAGCGGATGGCTACAATGTCGTAGAGGTCGATGCTCTGGAAGCAGACACGCTTGATGCTTCTGATTTTGATGTGGTGAGCATCGGCAGTACAAAGACTGCTGTGTTCATCACCGGAAAGCGTTTCCTTGACGAAGAGAAGCGTGCTCGGAAAGCAAAGTTGTATTCGGACCTGATTACGGACCTTGAAGCCTATGCCGATACATTGCAGAACACCGTACACCTTAAAGTGCCCGTGATGTTCGTTCTGGACAACTTCGCATCTATCGGAGCAATTCCAGACTTTTACAAAAAGATTGCGACATCCAGAGGCTATGGCATCAGCTTCTTGATGACGGTGCAGTGCCTCAGCCAGTTGAAGGACACTTACTCTGATGATGAAGACTATTCGGGAATTCTTGGCTGTAGCGATACGATGCTCTTCCTCGAATGATAGCAAGATGGGCAAGTGGCTCACTAAGGCAGGCGTGAACATTGTTCGCTGCAATGGCTATAACGATGAGGTGATTCTCGTTCGCGGAATGAAGCCTATCTACGATAGGACCTTTGGTTTCCGGTTAAATCAGAAAAAGGTTTGTGCTCCGGTGCAATGAGCCTTAGACTCCGATGAGAACCAATATAGTTCATCATGGTGACTGTCTCGCTGTGATGCAGGAAAATATCGATGATGCAAGTATAGATATGATTCTCTGTGACCTACCGTATGGGGTCACTAAAAATCAGTGGGATGCAGTTATCTCTTTTGACGACCTCTGGCAGCAGTACAAGCGAATCATCAAGCCAAACGGAGCCATCCTGCTCTTTGCGGACGGAATGTTTATGGCGAAACTTATGGTGAGTAATCCGACGATGTGGCGGTACAACCTCGTTTGGAAAAAGGGTGAGCAAGTTTCAGGCTTTCTCAACGCAAACAAGATGCCGCTTCGGAATCACGAAGAAATATGCGTTTTCTATAAGGCACTCCCTACATATAATCCTCAATTTACAGAAGGCATCCCGCTTCACGGCAAAGGGAATGCCTACCTGAGTAAATCCAATACGAACAACAACTATGGCAGCTTTCAGAACCTGCCTGACGCACGAAAAGGCACAACACAGAAATACCCAAAGAGCGTTCTGGATTTTGATAAGCCGCACCCGGCAATCTTCCCCACGCAAAAGCCTGTGGCACTATGCGAATATTTGATTAGAACCTATACAAACGAGAATGATATTGTTCTGGACAACAGCTGCGGCAGTGGAACTACACTGTTGGCCGCGCGAAACACCAACCGTAGATATATAGGAATTGAACTTGACAAAAACAACTACAATCTGACGCTGTCGAGGCTTGGACAGACAGACCTCTCAGCATGAAGATGGGCAAGCGATAACATAGTAGACCCCGCTGCATAATGCAGTGGGTGATGTCACTCGATGCAGCAACTTCCTCGTAGTGAGTGACGGGCAACGGAGAGAAGAGGACTCCGGCTAATAGCTGTAATGCCATTTATATTGGTGGCGTGGGTGTGCAGACCCTGAGCGAGCTCATGCAAAACTAATCTGGAATGGTGGTAGAAATATTATGGATAAGCAAATTCGAAATAAAATGATGGTTGATGATTATAACGCGGGAATGTTGGTCAAGGACATTTCGGAGAAATATAATCTATCTCCCAACCAAATCTATGCGATTTTCAAGAAATTTGACGAATACAGCAGACCTTTGCATAGAGATAAGGTCGCAAAGAATCGATATGCCAAACGAAACCAACAGATTATTGCCGATTACAAAAACGGCGTTTCGGCAATTAAACTCGGTGAGCAATACGGAATCTCCCGCGCCAGAATCTACATGATAATCAGTGGTGAAAGTGATTATCAGAGTCAGCGTGATGCAGGAGCCTTTGGCCCGAAACGAGACGAGATGGAAAAGAGAAATGCTGAACTGATTGCACGCGCAAAGGAAAAGCCTGAACTTCCGATGAGTGAACTAATTAAAGGGTTGAACCTTAGCGTTGGCCGTGGATATGAAATCTTGCACTCCGCCGGTATCTATCGCAAAGGCAAGAGAAGCTGAGAAGGGTGTGGTGAACTGATGATTGACTACTTTGGTGAATTGCTCCCGGCAGCGGAACAGGCCTGTTCTGATGCTGAGAGCCTTTCTGCTACTCTCGACTTGATGGCCTTGCACCAATCTTTGACCCCGGATAATCTGCTCCTGCTCAAGATGCAGATGCCAAATGCCACGGCGCTTGGCGGCTTCAAAGCATGGGAAAACGGATATCACCGCAGTGTGAAGAAGGATGCTGTTCCGATTGTGCTCCTCAAACCGCAAGTGGGTTCTGTGAAAGACCACGGCTTTGAAGAAGATGCTGATGGTGAAGTAGTGGTTCCTGAATCCGGCAAAGTCACAGGGACGGAGTATCTGGCAAACGGTATCTCTTACACCCCGGTTCATCTCTACGATATCAGCCAAACTACTCCGAGCGATGAAACGCCGGACCATGAACAGCCTTATTTGCTCACCGCTGAGGACATCAACAACGGATTCAGAACAATCACCAGTTGTGCCGTTATGGTCGGCGAAGATAAGAGCGGAAAACTTGCTATATATAATAAGGAAGAAAACAGCCTGACGATTTCGACTGACGATAAACCCGTGATTGCAAAAGAGTGTATCCGTGCCTTGTGCATGATTGATACGAGCAGCAAGTACAGCAATGGTCTGTACGCAAAGCTGATATCGGAGTGTGCGACAGAGGTTGTTTGTCGAGTGAACCATGTAGGAACCAAAGACTCGATTGTTCTCCTCCAGCTTTGGAAAGGAGAAGGTAAAAACCCGGAAGAATATCTTGAACTACTGAACCAAATCAGCCGTGTAAGCCGGAATGTCCTGTCACAGCTTCGTCAGGCCACGAATCATGCGGTACTCTTCGATTTCTTGGAGGTCTGTCTGCTCAATCAAGTAATGAATTCTCAGGACCCCGATAAAGCAATGCAGGTCCTCACGGAGTTGATGCAGCACACAGATGTACCGGTTCTCTATGATGCAGCAAAAAGTTTGAAAGTCAAAATTATGCTCTTTGCAAGCACAGGGAAAATACCGAAAATCTATGAGGACAGGATGAACCACAATGTAATGACCCAACCGATATACCGAATCTAATCATATGCTCGCCAAGAAATTTTGGCGGGCACTTTTCTTTTGTCCGAATTTAGGCAGTATCCCCCGAAATCCGTGCGCAAATCAAATTACCCTGTTGCCGCAACCTGAATAGCAGTGCATCTGTACGAAGCAACGACAAAATAAACGAAAGTAATCTTGTTGCACTCAAATGACAAAGTGCATAGAATTAAGATATCAAATTAAGAAAGGAGGAGCTTATATGGGAAATGTTGAGAAACACTCTATTGTTACTTCAAAAGTTGCAATGTGTGGGAATGACATGGATGTAGAGTTCACCGACTGTGCTCTTAGTCCAATGGATACGAAGAATCTCGTTCTGGATGCAATATCGGCAGTCTGCAATATCAGTAACGGCATCCACTTCCTTGAAGGCGGGGAAGCTTACGACCCGGACTATGAATACGCGCTATATTGCTGGAACGATGATAAAGAAACCGAGAATCAACGCGAGCGGAGAGACTATCCGACAATCGGCTTGGCAGTCAATCCCACAGTGCTGGAGAAAAACCTGCGCTGCGATGATGACTGGGTCGTCATTCGTTTCCATGAGTATGCACCCAACGCCTACGGCCTTAAAGAAATTGCAGATTTTTTGCGTATTCTTGCAGACCAGAACGGGTATGATTTCAGAGCGTCTGAGGAATACCTTGTTGCGCACGGCATCACTCAACAGGATGCAGAAACAGCATCGACAGTATTGAGACACGGATGGCGATTTGTTGCTGACAAGTTGACTCAAATGCTTGAGTTAAAGGGAGAGTAATGTCTTCTGACGAAACGAATAAACGCAAGACAATATGCATAAAACAAAGTTGACAGGGCTACAACATGTGGTATATAATAAAAGTAGAGTGAAGAACGACCAGCATAAAATGTTGGTCTATTTCTAGCCTTTGCACGATTAAACAAACAACAATATATAAATTACTAATATTATGGAGGATGATAAGAATGCAGCTTATGAAGAAAATTGGCGCGATGGCGCTGACTGCGGTTCTGGCAATCAGCTCTTTCTGCACGGTTCCTGCTTATGCGCAGGACTACAACAGCAACGGCGCAACGCTGACGGCAAGTTGGGATGCCAAGGCCAAAAAGCTCTCTTTGAACGAGTCAGGAAGTCTCTTTGATGAGAAGGACATCGTTCCGGGAGATAAAATCAACTCTCAGGTTGTGGTGAAGAACGACACGGGCACGGATGTCACGGTCTCATTGATTCGCGTAGAAAACGCCAACAATACGCAGCCTGACCTGTATCAGTACATGACGGCATCTGTTACACAGGGCGACCAGTCGCTGTATGCAGGAAATATGGTCAACGGTACTACGGGACCTGTTACCAAAGCAATTCCGCTTGCAAAAGGGGAGAGCAAAACACTCTACATCTCTGTTGAACTTCCGAGCACGGTTGGCAACGAGGCTCAGGGCGGCACGATGGTTTCAAACTGGGTCTGGCAGGTGCAAATGGACAAGGAGCCAGTAACAGACTCCGGGAACAACGGCAACAGCGATAAGAAGACAGATGAGACCAAGCCTCCTCAGATTGCAATCGTTACAACTCCGTCTAGTGCCAATAAGAGCATCCAGTCCGGTGTCGATGATGTGTTCCACTCTGAGACAACGAAAACAATGCTTTATGTGCTGATTCTGGCCTTTGCTGTTTTCGCTTTCATGGTGCTGAAAACCGATGATGGCGATAAGAAAGCAAAGACCAATAAGACCATCGATGGCGAATGCAAAGCCGTTGATGAGGATAAATCCGAAGAGAAGTGATTATTAGGAGGTATGAGCTATGAAAAATAAAGTTTCTGTAGACCAGATGCGCGGTGTTGTCGCGGCGATGGCTGCGGTGAGCATGACGGCCGTCATGTTCTATTCACCCAGCGTGATGTGTACGCTGCTTCTGTCGAGTGCCGTTGGCATGGGCCTTGCACTGGCAGACCTTGCAACTCAGTTTGCGACCAGTGAGATATCTCTGGTCAAAGTGGTGGCGGGAAAAGCCGCTGCTAAGGTTGCTACAAAGAAGTAACCATCGGTTCCCTTGTAAGACCACCAAATCGGTGTTCTGAAATATATATGATGACCGATAGATGCGGTCAGAAAGGTAGGTAATCCCTATGAACAAGGCAAATACCAACACGAAGAAGAAAATTCTGGGCATCGGCGCAGGTATCTGCGCTCTGTCTCTGGCGGCGGTGAGCTCCTTCGCTCTGTTCACCGACACCGCATCCACCAAGGGTGCTACAACTGCTGGTAAGCTGGCAGTCGGCATCACCGCTGACAAGATGACTGACGCTGGCGATTTTTCTGAGCAGCTCCTGAACACGGACTTCGCCGAAGAGGTGAGCAACCTCAATCCCGCTGATGTCCGTACAATTGAGTACACCATCAGTTCCAAGCAGTCCAAATCTCTGCGGGCATCGGACTGCCTGACCGTTACGGTTACGCCTGATGCCAAGATGATGGCTGACCAGAACAAAACCGTTGACGACCTGTTCGCAGAGTTCACCGACAAGGCAGCTATCCATCTGGTTACCGGTGCAAAGGATGACACCAAGCAGGTTGTCACCGCATCTGACGGTACGACTACCGATGTCACTTTTGAGGACTCCGGTCTGACTCTGAAAGATGCCTATGTCACCGAGGGCAAGGATGCCATCGTTCTGGTCTATCAGGGCGACGAGGTCAATTTGGACGGTGTTGGTGACAACGCAGAGAAGATTCCCGGCAACAATGGCAAGACCACCTCTGCCCGCAAGTACACGCTGTACTTCGATGAGACTGCTGGCAACCAATGGCAGGGCGCTCAGGTTTCCATCGGCTCCACGGTTTCCGCTGTCCAGTATGCCAACACCGCAGCCGGTGATGCCGTCCTGAATGTCGATGCTACGAGTCATACCGTTGCCAACGATGCCGGTGCTCACAAGATTGTGATTGCACAGGAAGGCGTTAAGACTGATGCTACCGGCAAGGTTGTCGGCTAATCTACACAGCCATCCTAAATCAATGCGCTCTTAACTGAGCACCTTTCCCCGGAGCGCACGAACACGCTCTGGGGATTTTTTATGCGTCTGAGACTGTGGTCGGTCGTGTCCGCAATAGCGAATACAAAAAGCAGTTGGTTCGATTCCAACCGGACGCTCGACGATAGGAGGAAGTTTTGTGGGCAAGAAGAGAACTATATATGTAGTCATCATGTTGTTTCTCGGTGCAGGAATCCTTTTCTGCGCTGGAGCAATCAAGATGGGCCAGATGATGGATGAAGAAAATCAGCAACTCTACTCAGGCTATGCAGAACATGCCGTGGCGAGCAACGAAGCAGATAAAGGAGAAACTGAGTATCTGCCGGTTCAAGTTGACTGGGATTCGCTGCGAAAGAAGAACAATGAAGTGGTCGGCTGGATTTGGGCGGATGCAGATGACGAGGCTGCTGTCATTTCATATCCCGTGATGTACCGCGCAGGGGATAGGGAGTATTACCTCAGACACAATATCGGAAAACAGTATAGTAAATACGGTACACCGTATATTCCGGGCGACTATGACCTCAATTGTAAGGTAATCTCCATCCACGGTCACAACTTTGGCGTTGATGCAGAAACGATGTTTTCTCCGCTGGTCAAGTATGAAGAAAAGGACTATGCTACGCGACATCCGCTCGTCTGGTACGGTGAAGTGGGTGCAAATGTCCAACCATACAAGATTTTTTCAGTGATGCAATACGACTGCACGCCGCTGGATGCCGGAGAGGATTGCTGGAACTATCTGCAGACAGACTTCGATTCGAACGAAGAATATGCTAATTGGCTTGCAGAAGCAAAAGTAAGGAGTTTATTTGAGATTGGTGGTATGCCAACGAGCAATGACGAAGTAGTCATTCTCTCAACTTGTCAGACTGCACAGCGCACCGATATCCGATGCGTGGTATTTGCCTATAAGGAGGTGAGGCGCAATGAAACCTGAAACCGTCTCTGGTATACCACCGGAGGCAAAAGAAAACCCGTATGAACTACCTCAGCAAATTGATGGTCAGAACATCTGGAGCGCTGAGAAACGAAAGGAAACTTTCAGACGAAAAAACAAAGATATCATCCCACTGTTGGATGAGTGGAACGCACAGGGGTGTGGTTCAATTACATCTATTGGACCTGTCCAGCAGATGATTCGGCAGATGCCCGGAACACCGGAAGAGAAAACTGCAGCAGCGTTTGCTGCGTTTTATGCAGAGTCTGCGGCGCGGCGCGACCAAGAACTTGGTATAGTAAAAGCGGGAGACAAACGAGAAATTTTCAAATTGGAATGTAAGTATCCGAACGCTTTTGGCCAACTGGAAATGGCTATCCGTGATAATGCAGGACACACTTACAAAGAACTCGGATACCAAGCAAAACGAATGTACGATTTGCAGCAGCTCGGAATGGGTAAGTGCTGCAAGCCTAACCAGTTCAGCTACGAGCAAATTATGAACCTCTATATTGCTAGAGTCTTTGATTCGACGGTCATAGGCTTTCAACGAGAGGTCAAAACGGAAAGTTGGCTGAACGCCGCGCTAGGCAGTAAAGGTGTGACAGTCCGCCAAGCATCCCATGACACAGATGTAAATGAAGGCATTGACTTAGAGCTCTTCTATCGCGGAAGGCTGATAGAAGGAATCCAAGTGAAGGGCACGAACTTTAATAATAAGGATGTGCAAGGAGAGGTCGAGAATCATGCTCGGCTGACAAAACAGCAGAAACTCTATGCCGCCAGAACAGGCGCAAGAGTGCTCATGGCGTTTGTGAGGGAATATAGAGGGCAATTGGTAATTACCAATGCAAACGAAATTATGAATCGCACAAACGAGACCATTCAATACATTGACCGTAAGCTGGACAGAAATAGAGTGCCGGTGCGCGGTAAAACAGCATCCGTTAATAGGGTCAAAGCGGAAACTGTTCAACAATATGGCCCGGAACGATAATTGGAGGATATTACCATGAACGAAGAAGTAATGATGAATGCCGAAAAGACTCCTACGCTGTGGGACCTGATTGTGGCAAGTTGCGGCAGGGATGACATCAACGAAATCCCGAAAGCGTCTGTGATTCTCTACACGGACATCTTTCATATGGATGGCTCTGAGCCGACCAATCTGACCAGTATGCTGATGATTACGCCGGAAGTCAACATCTTCCGCCACGCAACCTTCTCTACGGTGGACCTGAAATTCGATACGAAGTACAACAAGGAACTGGTCGAAGCATTCGACATTCTTGAAAAGTTCAAGGCTGCAGAGAACTCGATGGATGATGATGCGGAAAACATCCCTGTTGTTCGCATCTGCATCATCCCCAACGATTATAATGGTCGCTATTATATCATGGCGACCAATCCCGCTCTGTGGCATCTTGCTCCGGCTGGCATCGATGGAGAGCCTCGCGTTCTGACCTTTGCAGTACGCGATGAAGACCTGCTGGCCTATGATAGCGGTGAGGATGATTACGAAGAAGACTCCGAGGAGGATAAAGAGGTGGCTGAGGAGGTCGCCAATACACCTATCGATATGACTGCAACTGTAGAATAAACTAAGCTGAGAGCATCGGGAATATCCGGTGCTTTTTTGATTAAATGCAAAACAATTATTGAAAAACGCTTGACATTCCATAATAGATGTAGTATCATATGAGTGTCCTAAGGAGCGGCGCTAGAAGGCGCACAAAAACAAGGTCAAAACGATTAAACGCAAAACAATACATAGGAGATATGAACATGAAGAAGATGATGGCACTGGTCACAGCAATAGCCGTGAGCTTGGGAGTAACTTCCGGTCTTGCTTTCACGGCACATGCAGAAAGCAAGATGGCAAGCAACCTTACTTACTTCTACGATGCTGTGAAGAAGTCAGCCGAACGAAATGAGGCAGACATCAGCAACCTAGATGCCAATAAAGGCATCGAGGAAGCAAAAGCAGTAATTGCAAAATCTGACTTGGCCGATGCCGCTCTGGATTCACTCGTGGCGGAGGACGAAGATGAGCAGATGGCTAAGGCTAAGGAGCTTGCAGCAACTTGTGATGATGACATCGAAGCGACTATTGCAGAGTACAAGAAGGAACACACGCCCGCTGCTACTCCGGCAGTCAGTACATCAGTGCCGTCTACCGAATCCATTGCTGCCGAGTGTGCGGCTCGACCCGGAATGTACGGTAGGCTCTCGATTCCCTCTGTGGGTGTGAATGTCGCGCTCTTCTGGCCTCAGTCCGATGCAGATGCTGTTGCGATAGTTGATGCTCCCGATTCGGCGGACATCTACTACAATAACGGTGGGACGAC
>OLOM01000899.1_pt1 | contig 21654 bp, 7 predicted proteins | sample 1672531 | NCBI WGS metagenome assembly OLOM01 (sample SAMEA3136696, study PRJEB25190) | human gut metagenome | reverse complement strand
TATAATATATATCATTGGAGGGTATTTTTATGGAGAATTTAATTGATTTACACACACATTCATATATTTCAGATGGTAGCTGTAGTCCAACAGATGTGATAAAAGCAGCAAAGAAAAATAAGTAATTGATGTTACAAAAATAACCGTTCGATATGAACGGTTATTTTTTTGCCTTATTTTAAAAATATTATTTGTTTTTTTTAATTTTTATTATGTTTCTTTAAACAACTTTTTCCTCACTATTGCATATGTAATTAACATCGCAATACCTGTTATAATCCACGAAACAGGATACACATTCATCAGCATTTCAAAACTTCTGAACTTATTGAATACGGTGTATATCCATATTAATCTAAACACACACGACCCCAATACAGTAAGCACCGCCGGAGTCATTGAATATCCCAATCCCCTCAATGCCGCACCGCCTATTTCATACGAGCTTGCCAAACATTCAAACAACAATACGTGGACCATTCTTATTGACGCATATTCAAGAACGGCTTTATCAGTAGTATAAATTTCTGCGAAGAAGTCACGCCACACAACAAATATAGCACTCATCAATCCGCATATAACCACACTTGAAATCATACTGTATACGAATATCTTTTTACAACGTTTAAAATTTCTTGCACCGTAATTTTGACTTGTAAATGTTACTGCCGCTTGTACAAATGCACTAATTGTAAAATATGTAAAATATTCAAAATTCAATCCGGTGGCAGAGCCGGCAACTGCGTCAGAGCCGAAACTGTTTATAGCAGTCTGTATACAGACATTTGAAACAGAGAACACCACTCCTTGCAAGCCCGCCGGTACACCTATTTTGATAACTTTTATCAATTCGCTTTTCTTTATTTTTAATTTATTAAGCCTTAATCTGATTGTTTCTTCTTCATTCATCAGAAAATATATTATAAGAACCGCACTCACTCCGTCAGCTATTACCGTTGCAATCGCCACTCCCGCTACGCTTAATTTGAATACTATTACAAACAACAAATTAAGACAGGCATTTATTACTCCAGATATAATCAGACAATACAAAGGTCTTTTTGTATCACCTTTACTTCTTAAAACAGCTGCTCCAAAATTATATATCATCAAAAACGGCATTCCCAAAAAGTAAATGTGCAAATACAATACCGCTAAATCTATTACATTTTCGGGTGTTCCCATAATTTCAAGAATAGGTCTTGCAATCATCAATCCTAACACAAGTAGAAATACACCGCTTATAAGCGAAACTATCATTACAGTATGAACTGCATCTTGAATTTTTTCTGTTTTTCCCTGCCCTATATAATTTGCTATGACAACATTCGCACCGACTGAAATTCCCACAAACAGATTTATCAGCAAGCTTATAACCGAACTGTTACTTCCAACCGCCGCCAGAGCCTCACTGCTCGCAAACCTTCCGACAACCGCCACATCAACCGAATTAAACAGTTGCTGCAATATACTGCTTATCGCCAACGGAAGTGCAAATAATAAAATTTTATCAAAAATACTTCCATTCAGCATATCCATCTGATTTGATATGCCTTTACTCTTTTTCATTACATACATTCCTCCAAATATTTTAACTACTACTATTATAGCACATATGTATAAAATTAGAAAGTTAGTCTTGCACAAAAATAGCAGAAGAATTTAATCTTCTGCTATTTATATTAACGTAAATATTATTGTGCGTTGTATGTAGTCATAATATATCCGGCACTTGAAACAAGTTTTCTCAAAAATAATTCAGATAAATTATTTTTCATATGTACTGTTGCTAAATTTTGACTTAAATCAACTTCTGCCCATACGCCGTCCTCACTGTTAAGTGTATTTTCGACTCTCGCTTTGCAGCGATTGCAAGTCATTCCGTCTATGCCTATCTGAACGCAGTACGGATAATGTGACACATCTTTATCCTCAACCTTAATTTTCTTAACGTGTTCGATTTCAGCGCCGCAACACCCCGAAGTCAGTTTTTTAGCATAACTTCTAATAGCTATAACTGCTATAACTATCAATACTGCTACTATAATCGCTGTACTCATAATATATCTCTCCTTTGCTTTAAATCACAATTAAGGTTAGTATCCTCTAACCTTAATTAGTTTAGCACAACTAACCGATTTTGTCAATATTTCTTGATTTTTTTCAAAAAAGAAATCAAGCTTAGTTTTTAAGCTTGATTTCCGAATTGCATTTCTATTCTATATTTTTAACCAATCTCACATTGTCCATCTGTACCCATTCATTTGCGTGAGCGTCCGAATATAGTCCTACTGTACATTTTCCATCTGTCACTTTTATATCTGTTGCAACAACAATTTCTTTCCAATCATCAATATTTGTTTTAACGGAATATGTTTTCTTTTCGTCACCGCTTTGTGCGTATACATTACATACATTTTGTCCGCCACTGCTTTTTACCCACGCAGTCATTGTATACGTTCCGTTAGGTAAATCAGTTATTTCTTGATATAAATCTGAAATATAATCTTCCGGTGCAGTTTCCTGTATTACAAAATTACCGCTGTCAACATTTCCGCGTGCATTGGATACAGAATAATTGCCGACATTGTCACGCACTTTCCAACCTGTTGGTGTTGCTGTTATTTTTCTGTCCGCCTCAAATTCTGGATTGGAAATATAGTTATTGCCCTCTCCGACTTCCCAAGTACCTTTTTCAGCGTCCAACTTCCATTGATGAAGATTGTTAAAGTACGGTTTGCCTTCTTTATCAAATGATAGCGGTACCCATTGATTATATCCGATTCCGTTACCTGCAAAATCGCCCCATCTGTCACCGCAATAAATAATCAAATCGTTTTCACTTCCGTGAATCGTTGTATAGAAGCCTGCTTGCGAATTGTGAGCAAAACTATCTCGTGTGTTATTCATTATATATGGAAGTCCCGTATCTTTATTATAATCGCCCAAAATGCTGTCAGACTGCATTACATACACTCTTGACGAATTCCAGCCGTATAAATCAGAGCCTGTATAATAGTAATTGCCGTTATATTTAAACATACAATTACCCTCTATACCTGTTTTGTCTTTCTTATCCACTTCGCCGTTTTCATCTATGTAACTGCCGTCTTCATCATAGAAAAGCATTTTGATATTTTCTTCGTCTATATCCAAAAAGTCTGATTCTCTAAGCGGAATTACATATTGATAAGCACGTCCGTTTGCACTTGAGCATATTATATATGCTTTGCCGTTATCATCTTGGAACAAAGTTTGGTCACCTGTAACATCATTTTGAATTGGCAACGTTTTTTGAATATGGTCAATCTTAAATGGTCCTTCAGGCTTATCACTTACCGCATAAACCATACCCGGTGCATATTGAGAAATTAACACATATTTTTTCGTGTTTTCATTATAAACAACACCCATTCTGCCAACCCAACCGTTCGGTTCACCGGTAAGAGGATAACCCTCAAACTTCCAATTCACCAAATCGTCCGACGAATAACAAGTAAATGTTTCGTAAGCGGCATTTCCCGCTTTGCCGTTTTCGGGATTTTTAGCATATATATCCGCTTCTTTATATTTTACACCATACCAATAATATTTGTCACCAAACTTTTGAATACAACCGCCCTGTGAATATATATAATTGCCGTCAGTGTCTTTAAAAAATGTATCGTTTGTGATAGTGTTGTCAGATGTATTGACATTAACCGCACATTTTGCGGTTTGCTTACCGTCAGAAGTTGAAACCGTAATTGTAGTTTTGCCCTTGCCTTTCGCCGTAACAACTCCGTCTGTCACGCTTGCAATATTTTCGTTGTCAGATTTCCAAACCAAGTCGGAATTTTCAATATTTGCCGATAACGGATAAACCGAATCTATCTCGGTTAACTCTATACTTGTTTTATTCAATGACAGTCGCTCGGATTTTTTGTCGGTCACTGTGACTTTACATTCGTCCGTAAGCATTCCGTCCTCTGATGATACGGTAATTGTAGCATTGCCGTTTGAGACAGGTGTTAAAATACCGTTTTCGCTTACTTTTACTATCGATTCGTCAGAACTTTTCCATGCAACCTTGTTGTCATACGCAAATTCCGGCATAATAACGGCGTCCAATATTTTATTTTCATCACCGACATTTATTGTCACATTATGCTCCGATAATGTCAGACTTTTTGCTTTACCGATTGACGTATCTTCATTTTTACTGCTGTCCTCGTTATATTCAATTTCTTGTGTCTTTGAACGCAAATTATCGTCTTCGAGCAAATATGACTTCACTGTATATTTGCCGTAACCGCTCACATTTTCAAAAGTTCCCGATGTTGAATTGTTTTTAAAACCGATAAGTTTGTTATTCTCGTCATACAGTGCCACACCAAACAGCTTACCGCCTTTATAATCGGCTGAATAACTTATTGCACCGTCACCGTCAACGCCTGTCATAAGACGTGATATGTACCCATCGGCTTCTTTCAATACAACATCATCAACATAAACGTCCGCTTTATCCCACAAATTAAAATATGCCAAATAATCTTGAGTATTGTTACATTCAAATTCGATTGTATGCTTTGTCCAATCAGTATTTACCGATATTTCTTTCGTTTTTACTGGATAACTTCCCGGCCAATCCTGTGAACCGTCAAAGAAACCTACATTTACAGTACAATCCTCTTTGGCTTTTATATAAAATTCAAGTGTGTATGTCACATTTCTTTTCAGTTCAACTCTCTGTGCAACAACAGCACTGTTGAAATGAAGTGCCTTTTCACCGCTGTGCACTTCGTCTGTTGTACAATCGGCAGAGTTTTCATTTTCATAAACCCAACCGTCCCTACCTGAAAAACGCCAACCGTTTGTTCCGAGTAATTCAGTTTCAAAGCTATCATTTTTTATAAGATTTTCCGCCGCATATGCCGAAGTCGTGCATAACGCGGTTATCAGCAATGCAGTAATGATTTTCACTTTATTTTTCATTTAACAATCTCCTTTTGTATCTATTGTTAAAATTTTATCACATTTCTTTGAATTTTTAAAGAGTTTTTTTCAAAAAAAACGGATATAATTAAATATCCGTTCTTTAAATATCAGTTTTTTATAACAATTATTCAGTAAATATATATGTTTCTCCTGCATTTGCATTTTCAATAGTATATTTGCCGTCTACAAACTTTATATTCTCACAGTTTAATTTTAATATATTATCTTTTTCGTAACCGATTGTAATATTACCGTCAACAGTCGGTGTAATCTTTATTTCCGTTGCTTTATTATCACTCCATTTAATAGATACTTCTGCACCGTTTTTAGCCTTAATACCGCTTATTTCACCGCTATTCCATTCTGTAGGCAATGCAGGAAGTATGTAAACAGTTCCCGTCTGTGACTGCATAAGAAGTTCCATAACACCTGCCGCCGAACCGAAATTACCGTCTATCTGGAACGGTGCGTGTGTATCAAACAAATTAGCATATGTTTTTTGTGCTAATTGATAACGGAATAATTCAAGTGCTTTATCACCGTCAAGACATCTCGCCCAAAGTAAGAATTTATTCGAGCATGACCAACCTGTTGAATCATCACCTCTGTTTTCAAGTACTACTTTCGCACCGTTTAACAATTCCGGTGTGTCACGATTTATAAGTGTTCCCGGGTACAAACAAACAAGATGTGAAATATGTCTGTGCACAGGGTCACCCAACGTTTTTCCGTTTGCGTCTGTATTATAGCTTGTTTCTTCTTTCCATTCCTTAATCTGTCCGTCACCACCTATTTCCACAGGTATTTCAAGATGATTTCTTATTTCTTTCCACGCACTCACCTTATCGGTATCAACACCTAATATTTCTGCCGCTTTTATAGTATAGTCGTACATACCCGCAACAAGCTGTAAGTCATATTTTATACCTTCCTCTGTTGGTCCTTGCTCCGGTGAACGACCTTCCCAAGTAGTATAATAATATCCGTTAGGATACTTCTCAGTATCTGTTGTAGTTCTGCGTTGATTTTGATACAAATACTGCGTATAGAAATTTGCCGCTTTTCGCATTATCGGATATAATTCGTCCGCCAAAAGTTGTTTATCGCCCGAAGTCTGATACAAATCCCACAGATTATACATAAGCCATGCGGTATTACCTGCCGACTGAATATTTGTTGAGCCTGTCATATCTGTTGTACCCATTATCGCTTGCTTTGTGTGCATAATAAATACATCATCTTTATCATCTGTACTGTCTGCAAACGTCATCTTGCCGTTTTCAAACGTATACGATTTCGGAGTAACTTTATACATATTTTTAGCCGTTATACGTCCTGCCGGAATTTGTGAATTAAACCAACCTATCAGTGATTTACCGCTGTCAAGAAGATTTGCACCGCCTGCAAACCAATAGTTCATTTCCATATTGATATTAATACAGTAACACGAACCCCATATTTCAGCGGTTGACTGACACCACTTACCTTGAAGTGTTGACGGCATAGTTGTAGAACGCGATGATGAAATCATTAAATATCTTGCATAATTGTAATGAAGTTCTTCAAGATGCTTATTTAGATTTGCATACGCACTTTTATCATATGAAACGACTGTCTTATTATCAACAGATTTTGTTGTTACTGTGTTTTTATATGATAATTGCAATTCATTGGTAGGTACTGAACATATTTCATTATTATCCGTCAAACTAAATTGTACTTTGTCGAATTGCTCTTTATAATCTTTTATATGTTCATTTTTCAATTCTTCATAAGTTAATTCAGACGCACCTTGTATTCTTTTTTCTACTTTTTCGACAGCCGCTTTAACTCCTTGTGTATTCTTATACGGTGTTTTTGACATATTGACATTTCCGTCTGCATTAAGTTCAAACTGAGTCGGGTCATAATCCGTTGCCACCGCTACAAGTATTGTTACACCTGTACTGTCAGATACATTAACCGAATTATATCCGCCTGTCACTGTACCGTCATCGGCAATAACTTTTATAATAGTGCAATATTCCAAATCGGATTCTTGATTCCATGCAGCATTACCGCCCGATGAATACGGTTCACTGTCTTTTAATTTACCGACAATTTTAATCTCACCGTTATTTACGGTTACATTACCCGGGTGCATTGAAACAGGTTTTACGTCAAAATTCAAATCATCACCTGTGTAACGGAATACAAGTACTTCTTTAGGATAGCTTGCGAAATATTCTCGATTGAAATTTTTATTATCATATTCGTATCTCACATGAGCAACAGATTCGTCAAGGTTGAGGTCACGGTAATAATTATTGACAGTCGCACCTTTCGGCATATTGAAATCAACAAAAATATTACCGACGCTCATATAACCGTTTATGCCTTCACTCATTTTACTGTTTACAGTATTTGAATTAACTTCTGTTTGAGTTCCTCTGTATCCTGCCGCCCAGAAAGTTTCTTCATTAATCTGAATTTGGTCTTTGTCAGGAAGTCCGAAAATCATACCGCCCATATATCCGTTTCCGATAGGCAATGCTTGTTGCTCCCAATCCGCACCGTCACGAGCGTAGATACTGTTATTTGCCCCATTGGCACTTGCAAGAAACGCACCTGTCTTGTACCATAGTGCATTATCGGCAGTTGCACCTTGATAATTATTGTCGTATGTATAATTTACATTCAATGTTGATACATCAACTAAATTCGGATCAATTCCATACGGTACACTACTTGGTGATATGACACCTGCACCCATACCAAGTCCAGATTTTGCACCTGTCAACCAATCGGAAACAAGCGGAATATTGGAATATTCACCTGTTGTTGTATTGAATATTTCATCTGATACAACTTCACCGATTTCGCTTTCATCATTTTTGCTTATCTCTGTAAATACGGTTGTTAAAGGTGTCATACTATTAAAATCACTCCATAATAAAATCTTTATATCAGCTCCATTTATTATTTTAATATCCGATAAGTCAATTTTATTTTTGCCTTTTTGAAGTTTTACTTCTTTATCGTTTATTTGCTTTAATATTCCGTCTTTATATTGAGCTATTATAAGCGTTGCATTTGTTTCGGTTTCGCTCTTATTTTGCATTATAGTAGTTGTATTCAAATTTTCATCAATCTTTGTGACATTTACAATGTCATATTCATTATCGCTTGCTGAATACTCATCATTTGTTTTTGCTATATATACCTTTACAAATGAGGCTTTTTCAAAAGCAATATCAGTGTTTATCTTCTGTACTCCGTCAGTCAATTCACCGATAGCAATTTTGTTTTCTTTGATTAGCTTTTTATTTTCATCAAATACTTTCACAACGGCAATATAGTCGTTTGTACTGTCGATTTTTTTATCAACAATTATTCCGTCTATACCTCTTGCATTTTTTACATCTGTTTCACCGTTTTTCAATAACAAACCTTTTACTTCATACGGACGATTTTCAGAATTGTTTGTTCTGACTGTCACTTCAAGTTCATCAATTACTTCCGACGTTTGAACAGATGATACGGTAAGCGTTGCTTTGATTTTCACAATACCGTCAGCAGCACTGTCTGAAACAGTAAGTGTACCGTCGTTTGATATTGACACTCCTTCCGTATTATCGACTATCTCCCATTTTGTATCACGAGCAGGAATAACCACACCGTCTGCGATTGGAATTGCAATATACTTTGATGTTCCGCTATGTACGACTTCATCACCGTAAATTTCAACTGCATTCGCATTACCGAGTGACTTAAGTACTAAATTTATAAATTTCTTTATTCCGCCACATTCTGCCGAAACTGTTACTGTTCCGGCAGTTGCAGACGGAGTAATTAAGAGAGAACCATTATTATCTATTGATACACCGTTATATCCGTTTACCGAATAAGTGATATGTGCCGTTGTATCCTCACTTCCCTTTGAAACAATCTCTGATTTGTCTTTTTCTGTTGTAATGCTCTTATAAACTTTCGCAGTATACTGAACTGTTTGATTTTCTGACGTTATATACTTTTCAGTTGTGTCAGATGTAATTTCCAACATATCTGCCGTATCTGCAATTTCAATTTTTGAAATTGCTATTGAGCTCCATTTTCCAAAAGCAAAATCAATCTGCGATGTTTGATTAGATAATTTTACTGTTGTTGTGTACCACTTATCAAATTCACAATTTGATTGTACATCTATTTTTTCACCGTCGATTGACATTGTGTTTTCATTACCGGCACTTCTATTTGTACTTCCGTTGTTAGTCGAAGTCGGTTTTGCATATGTCATCTTTACATATTTGCCCGACTCTATCGGATTGTCAAATTTAAGCGTTATTGATGTGTTACTGTTTCCGCCTGTACCCATAAACAAATAATAACCGTTATCGCTAAGTCCCATTCCAAGCGGATAATATCCTGTTCCTGTTTTAGTTGTTGAGTTCATTATTGCAACATTGCTATAGTTTGAACCGCTTGTTGATATGCTCAATCCCGTATCGGCAATCTTTGTTTCAGATAATGATGATGTATTAAATGCTTTTATTTCATTAAACTTACTGCCAAATGTGTATGTTGAATTTTCTGTCGGTTCCGTTTTTTCTTCATTGTTCTTATCCACTGTATAGGTATTTGATAAATCATCAGTTGATACCATAAATACATTTGATGTTGCATTTCTGACACCTATTTCTTTTTCGGTAGTTGCCTTGTAGCTGCCTTCGGTAAGATATACGGTAACTTTTCCGTCAGAATCCGTTGTGTGCTTTGTTGTCTGATATTCCGTTGCTCCAACAGCTTCTATCGTTACATCCATATCAGCACATGGCTTTCCGTCACAAGTATACGAAAGTGTTACCATTTTACCCGGTTGAATAATTAATTTAGGCGGATTGGCACTGTTTTTGCCCGACAAAGTAACATCAGAGGCATAATCTGAGGCTATGCCTATACCTATTTCATTTCCGGAATATTTTCTTAAATACTCCGTTATATCTATTTCAGAATAATTACCTACCGGAAATACACTTGCAGTATTTGAATTTATCTTTGTTATTTCTTTTGTAGGATTATATGCTATATCGCCGTATATCGCAGTATTGTCCCAATCTGTTCCTATATCCGAAATTGTTATATTACCGTTTCTATCTCTACCGATACTATTTCCGTAAACCGCCAACTTTGCAGATACTATTTTTGAAAAATCATAATTTTCCAAGTCAAATTTAACAAGACCATATGATGTATTATCCGTGTTTCCGTTTTTCCAACTGTTGACATACATTGTACCGTCTGATGCGGTTTTAGTTACATTATTCAAATCGGCTGAATCCTTTGCATTTATTTCAAAAGATTCTGTAACAGGAATTTTATTTTCATATTCCGCAATTACATTATAAAATGACAATACACTTTCATTCGTTTTTTCATCTACAAGTGTAGGCGTAAATCTCTTGCCGTACATACAATCAACCGCTATAACACCCGCTAAATCTTCTTCTGTTGTAATTACAACAGATTTTTTATCAGCTTGAATTTCGGCACTTTTTATTGTCATTTCTGTACCTTTATCTTTATTTGATGCAGTAACTTTTCGGCTTGCACCTTTTCTTACCGTAAATTCTTTTGTTAAATCACCTAAAGGAATTTTGTAGCCTCCTCCAGATACATTTGTAATTCCTATACGTTTTGTTCCTGTGGCAACTTTCAATCCGTCGGTATTTTTAAATGTTAATGTTATTTCATTATCGCCGGTAACTTTTGCCGTATCTATCTGTGCATTTTCATATGATACAGATTCATCTCCGTAAACAATCACTTCTGCGACTTTCGCCCATTTTGCACCAAGTTTCACATTTGATGCGGCATTATTATGAATAGTATCGCCGAGTTCTAATTCACCTGTACCAACAACATAAACATTGTCATATAAACTTTCGTTCTGACGTTGAATATCTTTTACATATGACCACGCATCATAATAACCTTGTGAACTGTTACTGTCTTGATTTGCGTCATTTAATTGTGTCGTGATTATCGGTGTATTTTCATTGAAGAAATCACGCATTGTATCAAATACTTTTTGTTGCAAATTTTTATAATCATATGCGTAGTTTTCATTTATCGCATCGTTACACCCTTGATACCATAAAATACCCTTAATATTTTTTGACGGCATTTTATCAAAGCATGATTTTAGTGCATTAAATAAATATCCGCTGTTTGCGTCATTTCTGATTCCGTCTATCCATTGCCAAATGTTCGTACCGCCTACTGATGTTTGAACAACGCCAATCGGTACATTTTCTTTTTCGCTAATTTCTCTTGCAAAACTTGTTACCGGCGATGTTCTTACTCCCGTTTTAAAGAAACGACCTTCCCCTGCCGGATGTGACATCTGTTGCCATGTACAATCTTCAGCATAAATTATGTGCATATTTTCATTTATCGGGTCATCATCTTCCGGTGAAAAATCATCTGTAACAGCACCCATATCCGTCATATTAGACTGTCCTGCCGCTACCCAAACATCTCCAATACCGACTTTTTCATACTTTGCAACCTCTCCCTTGTTCGATGTTACAGTTATATCATAAAGTCCTGTATCAAGAGTTTTAGTATATTCAAATTCATTACCAGAAACCGTAACACTTTCTTCTGTTCCGTTAATATCGACACTGACAGATGTTTCGTTTTCGGTTTTTCCCTTTATTTTTATTTCTGCTTTATTATTTTCATCTCTTTGATAAATTTGATATGACATAGGAGCAGATGTAATGGCAACGCCGTTCTTATATTCAAGTTCCGCATTAAGAGAAGACACTACCGTTTTCCCGTTTAAAACTTCAACTTCTTCGCAATTTCGTACATGTTTAAATTCTATTGTACCGTTTTCATCGGCTACAACAGTTTCATTTTTTAAAACAGTTCCGTCCTTTAAAAGCTGATTTACTGTATAACTCGTGTTTGGTGATAATCCTTTTGTTCTGAAAACAGGTTGATTAATTCTCATTCCCTGAATAACATTCGGAATTTCATCAATCGTTTTTTCAGCTGTATCATCTCCGTAACACGTCTGTGAACCGACTACATTCTGATGTGTAAAATACGGTGTTTGCTCTGCTTTTACGGGTAATATACCTATTGATGTGCAAAGCATTGACGCCGACAGTATACACGAAATCAATTTCTTTTTCATCGTTCATTCCTCCCTAAACATTTTATCTGTTAATTGTATTTTAACATAGCCAATATCGTTTTGTGTATCTAAAAGTCACATCTTTTTATCAAAAAGTCAGATATATATATTTACAAAACAATTAATATTTCTTATAATACTTTTAGGGGTGATACATATGGGAGAAAATCCACACAGTCAAAATCAACTGCTTAATCAATACATTTCAAAATTAGAAATACGCTTTATTTTAATAGACAACCGCTTATGTCCCGATTGGTCAAGAGAAGAACATACTCGTATGAGAGATTGTTTTTATTTGATATTAGACGGTCAAGGTAAGATAACGGTAAACGGTGAAGAATTTTATCCAAAGAAAGACGATATGGTACTGTTGCCGAAAAATTCAAGGGTATCGCTATACTCCGAAAACGAAACTTGCTACAATAAATATTGGTGCGACTTTTCCGCAACAATTAACGGCAAGTCGTTATTTGATATAATTGATTTTCCGTATGTTGTTCATATTGAAAATCCAGACTATGTAAAGTCGCTCTTTAATAAATTAAGCGAACTCAGATTAAAAAATGACGCAGTATCGGCTCTGATGACAAAATCAATTTTAATTGAGCTTTTAGCAATATTTTTGAGTTGCGACAAAGCCAAACCACACGATGAAATACAAGATGATGAATTTGTCAAATTTATAAATGACTATATCAAAAATCATATTCATGAAAAGATTTCTGTAAAGTCGCTTTCAAATTTAATGGGATTTAATGAGAAATACTTTATATCAATTTTCAATAAACATTTCGGCATAACTCCCGCACTTTACATTAAGCATATGCGTTTGGAAACCGCCAAATATGATTTACTGTATACAGACCATTCTATCGCCTTTATAGCCGATACAATAGGCTTTTCCACAATTCAAAAGCTATCTAAAGATTTTAAAGAATATACAGGCTTTACGCCAACCGAATTCAGGAAAACATTCAAATAGACCCATCATTTTTGATGGGTCTATTATTTTAATCGTTAAAATTTTCTACAAATCGCATAAATACCGCTGCCGCCTCTGCTCTTGTAGCATTGTCTTTCGGATTAAGTGTTGTGTCTGTTTTTCCGACCATTAATCCGCTGCCTGCCGCCCATTGCATTGACGGAATTGCATATTCAGAAATATCGTTATAATCATCATATGAAAGTATATTTGTGTTATCTCCCACTTGTGTATCTATCTTCTTGTAATTTGCGTATCTGTACAAAATCGCTGCCATTTGTTCTCTTGTAATATCTGCGTTAGGATCAAATTCTGCTGCCGATATTCCTGCCACTATGCCGTTAGTGCTTGCCCAAGCAACTGCTTTTTCATAATATGCACCGCTTGGAACATCTTCAAATTTACATTCGCCTTCCTCTTTTTCACCGTCTATTCTATGTAGAATAGCAACAAACATTGCTCTTGAAAGTTTTGTGTTCGGCTCAAATGTTATATCCGTTATACCGACCATAAATTTATGCTCATAAACATATTTAACATTATCATAGAACCAATCTGTCTTTTCAACATCAATAAACGGTAAATCGGTTTTCTCGCCGAATATTACTTGAATTTCCATATTTTCAGATACCGATTTAACGGTATACACTTCCGCATTACTGCCAACGCTGACACCGTTTATAAGAATATCCTTTACCATATAGCCGTCATTCGGAACTGATGTTACAGTTACGCTTGTGCCGGCTTTAACTTCCGTACTTGACAATGTAACTTTTCCGTTTTCCGACGGTAGTAATGTTATCTTATATTTTGCCGAAGATGAGCCTCCACCCGAATGCTTACCTGTGCTTTTAAAGGATTCCATAGCCTTATTTAATGCCGCAACACCTTGTGTATAATCGTCCTCTGTTGCGGCACTGTCATTAACAAGCTCCTGTGCTTTATTAATAGCCTCCTGCAAAGCATTCTTTTTACTGTCCGACGCATTAGGTGTATTGTCAAGAAGTTCTTGTGCCTCTTTAATCTTTTCTATCAAATCTTCTTTTGAATTGCCTGTTATCTCAATTACTGCATAATCAGAAAATCCGTCTTTTATATTCTTGTCTTCCGCAGTTTGAATATTTGCGGTATTCATTTTAACTTTTACCACTGTTTCACCCTTTGACAATGCGGTTATATCACCCTCATCAAGTGCGATACGATTTTTCTCGTACAACACACTCCAATCAATCATATCGTCACTTAATTCAAATTCTTTTCCGTCGTCAAGGACCGCAAAAGCCGAAAGCTTTGTATTTTGACCGCTTTTCATTGAAATCTTTTTCTCGCCATCAACAGTTTGAATATCCTCACCGTTATTTTTTAGTTCAATTTCTTTAATCGCAAAACTACCTTTACGCACCGCATATACCATAAGTTCGGTTACGTTGCCTGCGTTATCTACAGCTTTTAGCGTATGTGATTTATAATTTTCATTATCTGATAATTTTTTGGTAATACTGAAACTTCCGTTTTCATTAACCGTAATTCCGTCAGTTTCTCCGTCTATCGTAAGAGTCGAAGATTTTTCTGTTAATCCCTCAATAGTGTAACTTCCGTCATCTTCGGTTATCACAGTATTCGCTCCAAATATTGCTGAAACATTTTCAACGCTTTCAGCTGATTTTTGCGAAAGCGACAATATAGGTGCTGATGTATCTATTGAGAATGCCAATCTCGCATCACTGTCGCCTATAATTGCATCTTTACCGCTTATATTGTCTTTTTTGCTCGTATAAGCTGTGAAATCAATTACATAATCGCCGTCCTCAAGGTCATCTAAAACAAACTTCCATTCTTTCTTAAATTTATTGTCACTGTATGCCTTTTGACCGTTTACCGACAATTCCATAAACACATCATTTTCAAATACATATTCAACAATAATATTATTGTCATTTATATATTCTTTTGTGCTGTCAAAGTTTGTTTTTACCTCTTTCAACTTTGGCATATCCTTTTCAGGCATTACAAGTTTATCAGATGAAACCACATCATCACCGTAATAATACCAAGTCTTATATTCATCAGAAGAATCCGATTTTCCGTATTCTTCACGTAGAGTTCTTACATTGACATAATATGTTTTGCCTGTTTCAAGATATGCCTCCTTGCCGAATACGAAGTTTGAGCCTCTTTCAAACTGACCTACATTATTACTTAGTACACTGCCGTCCTCCGCAACAATTTCAGCTATATAATGCGTATAATCGGCATTTTCGGGATCTGTTACATTCACAAATATATTACCGTTACCACCGTAATTTATATGCACATTTGAAACTGACTTAGGAAGTTTCTTATTCTTGAATTTTACAGGTGTATCACTAATCGCAAGACTTATTCCGTCTGTTGTAGATACGGTTGTTACTGCGTAATACGTTCCGCTTTCAAATGTGTCCGGAAGTGTAATTTTTTCACTGCCGTTTTTTATTTCTGCGTCTGTTTTGTGAAGTATGTTAGTTCCTAACGAATCGCCTTTGTTGTCACCTGTTTTGACTTTCTTCAAAACATCTTTGTCTTTCGTCAAATAAACGTCTATTGTCCCTTTTTTATCGGTACTTCCGCTCATTGTCCATGACGCTGTAAGTTCGGCAGAATCTTCCGATGAATGTGATATACTGCACGAATCTATACCTGCTATACCGTCAACACCGTTCATATTAAATGACTTGATTGTAATGTTAGGTGTTGTGTATCTTACAGTCCACTTACCGTTTATGATTTTATCCTTTTCCGTAACCGTTACATAAATATAATTGTCACCGTCACGGTGCTGTACAAGCATATTTCCGTTACCGTTCCCGTCGTCCAAAATTGTGTTTATTACGGCTCCGTCGGCATTTATAAGTGTAATTTCGCCTGCCTCAGGTGTGCCTGAACCTGTATAAGGTATTTCAAGCAATAATGCGTCTTGATTTTGAGCATTTTCTACATTTACACTTGCCTCTTTATATTCACTGCCGTCTGTCATCATACCTATCGGCTCAACAGACAATTCGTGTACATTAGTTCCGTAGTAGCCTGTTACGTCGTCAGAACTCATAAGGCTCATTGAGTTATTTTCGCCTCGCGGCGGTGCACTTAAATCTACATTCTTACCGAATGATACATTTTTACCCCAATAATATATTACACCGAAACGGATACCGATAATCTTGATATTTGCACCTATAAATTCATCAGATACAGCAGCCTCAACACCTGCAAGTTCTTTACCGCCCACAAGCGGAATACTGTCCGGTATGCAAATGCTTGCAAATATGTAGCCGTAGAAATAATCATCGGCAATATTTATTGTAATACCGCCTTTTATAAGTCCATCTATAATACTTACATTACCGTAAAGATTAAGTTCCCAAGGCTCTATCCATCTTGCATTTATTCCTGCTTTCAAATCAAGCAAAGAATCCGATACTTTTAATTTCATATCGCCTTTAAGCGACAGTCCCTCAAGGCTTATTCTGGCATTAAAATCACCCACAAGAGTACCTATAGCCTCAAGTCTTGTGAACAACAATATAGTAATCGGCGGAAGTTTGTCAAATTCACCGCCTATGGTATCGGCAAGTTCATTTATACCGCCGCCCAAGCCTGTCATAAACAATGCAGGCGGTGCAATAGGAATTTTCAGTCCGTCACGGATATAAAATTCGATTTTATCCGGTACTATAACATCTTTATTTTTTACATTAACTTCTTTAAATGCAAGTATACCCTCACATTCAATAATCTTGATATTAAGACCTGCATTTAATTCGTATACATTGTCTATTGTGTTTATGGTAACGCTTGCATATATACCCGGCGCATTTGAAACAAGTGAACCTAAAACGTCTTTAGGCAATGCAAGCGACATTTTCGCGTCTATTCCTATAAAACCTGTACCTTCAACCTTTACAGCCTTTTCCTCAACCTTGCCTTTTTCACCGAAAAGTACATTATTTACTTCCGCAGATAAACTTCCCTCTGAAAGTTTGGTATCTTTTTTGATTTTGTCACCTGTAGACGTTTGTTTGGGTGTTTCATCAAAAAGACTTTCCATATCACCCGAAATATCTTCTTGGTCTGCCGTCAGACTTTCGTCAAACAAACTCTGCATTTCATCGGAAATATCCTCTTGATCTGCCGTCAAATCTTTGGTTTCTTGATTATTATTCTTCTTTGCTTTAATCGGCAGGCTGATGCTTCCGCCAAATCCTATACCGTATGTAACCATACCGTCAGAATTGTCATACCACTGTGAACTCATTTCACCGTATTTTAAATCTACCAAAAATCCGCCGACCGACTGAATCATAGTTGCCGCACCGTCAAGAGAAAGTTTTACGGGTTTATTGTCATTAGCAAAATAATCCGTCAATCTCTCACTGTCCAAAGTATACACAATGCCTTTATTAACGGTAAAGCTCCATTTACTTCTCCAAACGTTGATAGAATTTACAACCTTTAAAAGTCCGTCACCGTTTATTGTGTATGCACCGTTTTTCTCATAAATTTCAAGCGGTGTATCACCCTCGTATGACAGCATATTATTGATTACAACATCGCCGTCTGCCGTACTTGCCTGCCAATATCTCTCTTTATTATTGCCATCACCGCGTTCCATTTCTCGAACATTCGCACGAACGGTAAGCAATATTTCATTATCACGAATTGACTCTTTTTTCTCACCGAAATTATATTTAATCTTTGTCTTATTTAATTCGCCTGTTTTTTCAACTTCACCGTTATAAAACTTTAAATATTCACCCTCATTTGCAAAAGTGAAAAAGTCATAATCGGTATTATTCGATTTATCGGTTGTACGAACGAGTGCTATTGTTCCGTAAGATTTAAGTCTGTATTTTTCGTCTGCCGACACTTGAAGTTTATGTTCACAAGTTATTGATTTGCCGAATTCCTCTATTAAAATCGGATCTGTAAATTCAAACACTAATTCATAATATCCCACTTCAAGTTCTTCATCTGTCGTAAAACTCATATTTTCATACTCTTCGTCAAGAAAAGCTATCTTCTTCTTTTCTATCAAAACAGAATGATCGCTTGTTGTATGTTTAAGTCTTAAATCCCAGCCTTGATTTGCCGAAAGTGCTTTAAATGCCGACATATTACCCGATACAGTAACTGCTTTTTCACCACCGGTCCATACGGTTTCGGGATTAACTTTATTCATCTGCACTATCGGCACATTGCCTGTTACGGACTGCAATATAACATTTTTCTCTGCAGCCGTTTCGACTGTTTTTTGTGTTCCGTCCTCAAGGTTAGCCGTTGCGGTAAGTGATACATATATTCCTCCTGCCGTTAAGTCCGTCTGTGGAACAGCTTTAAACGTATACTTTTTTGTTATTATCTCTTTGCCTATTTCATCAAATGTGACTGTATCGTCGCCTGAAACAATCTCAAATTGACTGTTATCAACAGTTATATTGAGCATTGCCGAACTTAGCATAACAGCGTCGTTACCTGTATTGTCAATTTCAACCGTCACATCAAATTGACCGTCATTTTTATATGTCTTTTTATCATCGGAAAGTTCAACTCTGCCTGCTGTTATATTTATTTGAGTTGCATCGTCTTTATCGTTCGAGAAGTTACCTACACCGTAAAGCATTTCACCTATATAACTTCCGCCGCTTGCGATTGTTCTGTTTTCCCAATAAATTGCCGCCGCACTGTCCGGCTCTCTGTAATCGTTTGAATAATTAGTGAAATCGCAATAATTATCCGGTGTATATGTATATCTTGTATTTGCAAGATTTGCCCAATGACCGACTATGATACGATTTGCTTCACTGCCGCCGTTCCAGCCTTTTGTAAGAATATATGCAAGCTTTGTCGGGTTTGCAAGTGAATCGACACATCTTATTTGTGACGGTACATCATCACCCGAAAATTCAGTTTCCGTCATTGTCGGTCGAATTGCCTCATCTACAACAAAATACGGTGCGTCAATTTCATTTCCGAGTGCCGTATCCAAAAGCAAACGAACGCTTATATCTTCTTCAATGCCACTGTTATTCGTAACTTCAAACGAAATACCCGCATTACCTGTTATATCATTGTTTTCGTCAGTGCTGAGTGCAATTTTTAATGTCACCGTAACCCCCTTTATCGTCCAAGGTATAGTGATTAATCTGCCTTCTTCACTGACTACGGGAGTATCAAGATGTGAACTCATTCCGAAAAAGCCGTAATCCTGACCGAATATATAATCCTTATTACCTATTCTTACCGTAATAAAAGATGTTCCGTTACTTCTTTCTTTATCGTCAGAATACAAAAGCGGAATATTGTTATCAAGAATTTTTTTGGGATTACCCTCTTCGGTTTCTATTGCAAATCCGCCCGTATCGGCATTAAACGAATATGTAAGATAGCCGTTAGTTATGCTGTATATATTATCGTTTTCCCCCTCGGCAAATACGCCGAGAGGAAAAATCGATACAAACATAACAAGAGCTAACATTGATGAAATAATTCTTTTAAATGCTTTCATCGCTTTATACCATTCCTTTCTGCATCTTATAGGTACATTTTAAAATCCCCTAATTATACAGATAAACCTGTAAATTGAAATAATCACGTTTATCTGTCTGAACATAGAATGTATACCAACCTCTTTCAAGATTTGATACTTTAAATTCACCGTTCTCATCCTTTGAAACCATAGTTCCTTTTTTCTTCATCTGTCCTATTGTTTTAAGACCTTTTTGGTAACGTACATATGCCGTTGACGTATCGGAAAAATTCTTTAGACTGATTGATATTTCATCACCCTCAACTTCACTTCGTCCTGCATAATCAGGCAATTTGCCGTTTACAAGTGCCACCGTATCATACATACCTACAAGTCTTACAGTACGTTTTACCTCTGTCGTATTATGCGCATTATCCGATACTTCGTATGTTATCGTATACGGAATACTTGAATCGAACACGTTTTGAGTTATATCATCGGGATTAAATCCACCCCAATCTTTTATTATAACTCTGTCATTCAAATCAGTACCTTTTGCAAATTCATCATACGCCTTAAACGCAACATTCGGTTTTGTTAAATAATCCTTACTGTACGTTTCACCCATTGCGGTATTTTCATAGAATATAAGTTCATTTTTTCCGAGCAAATCAATAACAGGCGGTGTTTTATCAATAACTTCAACGTCAACTCCGTATATATCCGTTAAACGATTGTTCTTTTCCATATTGAATATATACATTCCGTTGTCAGTATACACCTTTTCGTTTTCATTCTTATATTCATCATTGCTGCCAAACTGGCGTGTATCGGAATCCGTTACAACCGTCACAGTAACGTCTTGATTTGTTATAGGATGTATGTCGGAAGCAAAAATATAGCCCGCTTCACCGTTCGGAGTAACAGTCTTTTGCATTGATTTTTTCTGCCATACACCGTTTTCCAATACATCATACGCATAACTCCATCTGATTTCCGTAATCTTCGGAGCAACAGTATCTATATCTTTTATTTCCAATGTCAAATATGACGATATACCTTCATCATCATAAACTTTAAACGTGTAAATACCGTTTTCGTAGAATACATATTCCGCTTTATCCGCAACTTGTGCTATACCGCCGTAATTTACTGTTACATCTGCAAGTTCACGTCTTTTATCTATCACATTACCGGCAGTGTCAACGGCTTTTTCAAATTTAACCGTAACCTCCGTTTTTTCCGAATTTACTTCGGTTATCGCGGTAAGTGACGGAGGTGTTTTGTCGATATTATCAACAGTTACAATATCACTGCCCTCATTACCGTAATCGTCTTTAAAGAACACACTTATCGAACCCGATTCTGTAAATGTGATAACCGATGTCGAATAGTTAATACTGTATTGTGAATTTGTTATACTTCCAATCGGCTCTGCCGATGTTATGTGAACATTCGGTTTTGAGAACTGCAATGTCGCACTCACACTCTTTGAAGTAATTTCATTCGTGCTGAGCGTGCAACTTGTAACCGTCGGTGCGTTATTGTCAATATTACTTACATTAAAGTTTTTAACCGCTTTGTTGCCGACTTTATCATACATTACAATACTGTAAGCACCGTTCTCGGATATTTGAGCAGTATACTCGCCGCCGCTATCTGTAACGCTTATTTCACCTTTCTTACTTAAAAGCTTAACTTCACCGACACCGCTTTGGTCATCTGTTGCGGTAATAGTCAAAGTAACAGGTTTGTTTGTCTTTGCCGTACTTGAAAGAGCATATTCAATCGTTCCGCTTGTTTCGTCAAAGTTTTCATATTCGATATTCACTTCTGACTTATAACCGTATTTATCTTTTAAATTGAATGTGAAATGTTCTTCGTATGAATCAAGTATTTTTTCAAAAGAACCGTTGTTATTTCTAACTCTAAGCTCTCTTTCCACACCTCGGTCTTGAGGGGTTATTACGGCTTTAACCCGTCTGTAATATGCCGTTGTATCAGTAA